>Ga0207428_10000029_pt1 | contig 241338 bp, 234 predicted proteins | sample RhiMethybrSRZTD1_FD_187600 | JGI IMG/M metagenome (GOLD analysis project Ga0207428, IMG submission 187600) | Populus rhizosphere microbial communities from Tennessee, USA - Rhizosphere MetaG P. TD hybrid SRZTD1 (SPAdes) (version 3) | ecosystem: Host-associated > Plants > Roots > Rhizosphere >...
CAGTCACCGCCGAAGACGTCAAGTTCTCGTTCGAGCGCTACAAGGGCGGCGCCGAGAAGCTGCTGAAGGGCAAGGTGAAGGAAATCCAGATCGTCGACCCGCGCCGGGTCAAGTTCGTGCTCCGCGAGCCGTGGCCCGACTTCATGACGTTCTATGGCACTACCGCGACCGGCGCCGGCTGGATCGTGCCCAAGAAGTACATCGAGAAAGTCGGCGACGAGGGCTTCAAGAAGGCGCCGATCGGCGCAGGGCCGTACAAGTTCGTCAGCTCGACGCCGGGCGTCGAGATCGTCGTCGAGGCCTTCGAGGGCTACTGGCGCAAGGTGCCGAGCGTCAAGCGGCTCGTCTTCAAGAGCGTGCCGGACGAGACGACGCGCGCGGCCGCGCTCAAGCGGCGGGACGCCGACGTCGTCTACTTCCTCGGCGGTCCCGTAGCGGAGGACATCCAGCGGACCCAGGGGCTCAAGCTCACCGCGGTCCGGACCAACACGGTCATCTTCCTCGACTTCACCGAGCAGTGGGATCCGAAGTCGCCGTGGCACGACCGACGCGTGCGCCTCGCCGCGAGTCACGCGATCGACCGCAAGACCTTGAACGAGGCCGAGCAGCTCGGCTTCGCCGGCATCACCGGCAACATCGTGCCTCGCCACATGGAGTTCGCGCTGGCGATCGATCCCCCCGCCTACGATCCCAGGCGCGCCAAGCAGCTCCTGGCCGAGGCCGGCTATCCCAACGGCTTCGAGGGCGGCGATCTGACGCCCAACCCGCCTTACTTCTCGATGGCGGAGGCGATCGCCGGCAACCTGGGCGCGGTCGGTATCAAGACGCGCGTGAGAACGATGGAGCGCGCCGCGTTCCTGGCGACGTGGGCGGAGAAAAAGATCCGCGGCATCGTGATGGGCGCGCAGGGCGCGGGCGGCAACGCGGCCACGCGCATCGAGGGCCTGGCCACCAAGGAAGGGCGCTACGCGTACGGCGTCCTGCCGGAGGTCGAGGATCTCTTCCAGCGCCAGGCCAAGGAGCTCGACCGGAAGAAGCGTGAGGAGATGCTGCACCAGATCCAGAAGATCCTCAGCGACAAGGTCGTATTTGTCCCGATCTGGGAGAATGGGTTCATTCGCGGCGTGGGTCCACGGGTGGAGGAGCCGGCCCTCACCCTGATTCCCGCGTTCCCGTATTCGGCGCCGTACGAAGAGGTCCGGCTCAAGCGGCAATAGGCTCACGCGGCAACAGGAGATTGAGAGCGCCATGAAATACACGCGAATCTCGGCCGACTGCCACATCGACTTGCCCTGGATCCCGCCCGACCTCTTCACGGCGAACGCCTCCGCGGCGATGAAGGACCGCATGCCCTACGTCGCCGACGGGCCGGACGGGCCGCACTGGACCTGCCGCAACGGCCAGTCGTTCGGTCTGATGAACGGCGTGGGTCCGGCCGGTCAGAAGTTCGTCCCGGGCTCGCACTACCGGGTCGACGTGATGGCGTCGACCGGGCTCTACGAGGACGGCAAGAAGGGTATCCGGCGGCCGACCGATCCCGAGCTCCGCGTGAAGGACATGGACCGCGACGGCGTGCAGGCGGAAGTCATCTACGGCATCCTCGGCGCGGCCACGCGGCTCAACGACGCGGAGGCCGCCAACGAGATGTTCCGGATCTACAACGACTGGCTGAAAAACTTCTGCAGCCACTACCCCGACCGCTACATCGGCCTGGCCTGCCTCCCCTATGGCGACATCGACGCGGCCGTGAAGGAGATCTATCGCGTCGCCAAGCTGGGCTTACGCGGGATGGAGCTCTCCTGCTCGTGGGACATGGAGCCCATGTGGCATCCGGTGTGGGAGCCCTTGTGGAAGGCCGTGAACGACGTGAACCTCCCGCTCCACTTCCACACGTTCCCGGCGCTGCCGCCGAACAAGCTCGACGTGACGACCGGGCGTACGCGCCGCGCGGCGTTCTTCACGGTGGTCTCGGGCTTCCAGATGAACCTCGTCAACATCCTGGCGGCGGTGATCGGCGCCGCCGTGCTCGAGCGCTATCCGAACGTCCGCATCTCGTTCGGCGAGAGCGGAATCGGCTGGATCCCCTACGCACTCGATCGCATGGACTTCGAGTGGGAAGACCGCTTCCGCGACCTCGGGCTCACGATGAAGCCGAGCGACTACTGGCGCCGCCAGTGCAAGGGCACGTTCCAGTTCGATCGCATCGGCACCAAGCTCATCGAGGACATGGGGGTCGAGACGCTCATGTGGGGCTCCGACTATCCGCACGGCGACGGCGTGTGGCCGGAGTCGTCGAAATACATCGAAGAGCAGTTCGGCCACCTGCCGGCGGACGTCACACACAAGATCACCTGCGAGAACGCGGGCAAATTCTACGGGCTGATGTGAGGCTCCGAGCAAAGCGACAAGGAGACTGATCGTGAAGTACCTGACGAACATACGGGCGCTCGGCGCCCTCGTGCTCCTCGTGGCGGCTACGACTGCGCCGCCGGCCGCCCGGGCCGCCGAGGTTCAGGTGTTGAGTGCGGGTGCGATGCGCTCGATCGTCACGGATCTGGGCGCGGCGTTCGAGAAGGAGACCGGCCACACCCTGAAGTTCAGCTTTGCGACAGTCGGCCAGATCAAGGCGAAGCTTGCCGAGGCGACGCCGGTCGACGTCGTGATCATGACGGACGAGGCGATGCGAGACATGTCCCGGCAGGGCGCCGTCGCCGAGGGCTCGTGGACCGCGATCGGACGCACGGGCATCGGCGTGGCGGTGCGCGACGGCGCGCCCAAGCCGGACATCGCGAGCCCGGAGGCGCTGAAGCAGGCGCTACTGGCGACGAAGTCGCTTACGTACATCGATCCGGCGCAAGGCGGTACCAGCGGCATTCATTTCGCGGGCGTGCTGCAGAAGCTCGGTATCGCCGATGCGGTGAAGCCGAAAACCACCTTGGTGCCGGGCGGCTACCCGGCCGAGCTCGTCGCCAAGGGCGACGTGGAGATGGTCGTCCACCAGATCAGCGAGATCATCCCGGTAAAGGGCGTGACTCTGGTCGGCCGCTGCCGAAAGACTTACAGAAGACGACGGTCTACGCCGCGGGCGTCACGGTCCCGAGCAAATCGAAAGAGCCCGCGCGTGCGTTCGTCACGTACCTCGCGCGGCCTGACTTCAAGCCGAAGCTCGCCGCCGCGGGGCTCGACTACAAGGAATAGCCGGTCGTCATCGACCCGCACCCTGCTGCGGGTCGAGCCAGTCGCGCAGACCGTCGGCGAGCATGTTGAAGCCGAGCACCGCGATCAGGATCGCGAGGCCCGGGAACACGACCACCCACGGCGCCTGCAGCATGAAGCCGCGGCCGTCCGCCAGCATCAAGCCGAGCGACGGGGTCGGCGGCCGCACGCCCACGCCCAGGAACGAGAGCGCCGCTTCCACCAGGATCGCGATCGCCATCAGCACCGAGGCCTGAACCAGGAGCGGCGTGACGCAGTTGGGCACGATGTGGCGCACCACCAGGCGCTGCGCCGTCGCGCCGACGGCGCGCGCGCCCTCGACGTAGACCTCGGCCTTGGTCGCGAGCACGGCAGCCCGAACGACGCGGGCCACGATCGGCACGTACACGACCGCCAGCGCCAGCGATACCAGGAGCACGCCGGTGCCGAACACGCTGGTGAGCGCGATCGCGAGCAGGATCGCCGGGAACGCCATCAGGATGTCGAGCGGTCGCATGATGACCTGGTCGAGCACGCCCTCGGTGTAGCCGGCTAGCAGGCCGAGCGGCAGGCCCAGGAGCACGGCGAGCGCAACCGAGGCGAGCGCGACGCCGAGCGAGACCCGGTAGCCGTGAACGACGCGGCTGAACACGCTCCGGCCAAGATCGTCCATGCCGAAGGGCTCGACGGCAGTCGGCGCGCGCAGCGCCGCCGAGCTGGCGATCTCGGTCGGGCTACCCGGCAGCACCAGCGGCGCCGCCAGCGCCAACAGTGCCAGCGCGACGACGATTGCCAATCCGATCGCCGCGACGGTGGACGTCCCGCGCCTCATCGGCGGCGCAGCCTCGGATCGATGAGCCCGTAGAGGACGTCGGTGACGAGGTTCACGAGCATGAACATCGCGCCGACCACCAGGAGCCCGCTCTGGACGACCGGATAGTTGCGCTCGAGCACGGCGTCGAGCGTCATCCGGCCGAGCCCCGGCAAGGTGAAGATCGTCTCGACCACGATCGCGCCGCCGAGCATGTAGCCGACCTGCAGGCCGATCACGGTCACGATGGGAATGGCGGCATTCGGCAGCACGTGCCGAACGAGGATCGCGCCCTCGCCGAGTCCCTTGGCGCGCGCGAACTGCACGAACGGCCGATGCACGACGTCGAGCACCGCGGCGCGCGTGAGCCGGCCGAGCGCGGCGGCCCGGCTCGACGCGAGCGTGAGCGTCGGCAGCGCCAGGTACCAGAGATTTTCGAGCGGCGCCTCGGTGAGTGGCACGAAGCCGCTCGACGGCAGGACACCGGCCGCCAGCGACAGGAGGAGGATCAGCATGATCCCGAGCCAGAAATCGGGCAGCGAGATGCCGAGCAGCCCGAGCGCCAGGGATGCGCGATCCGCGACGCCGCCGCGCCGGGCGCCGGCCACGAGCCCGAGCGGAACGCCGATCAGCGCCGCAGCCACCGCCGCCAGCAACGTCAGCTCGATCGTGACCGGCAACCGATCGAGGATCATCCGCCCGATCGGCTCGTTCTGCCGAAAATCGATCCCGAAATCCCCGCGCAGCACGCCACCAAGCCACCGCGCATACTGCGTCGGCAAGGCCTCGTCGAGATGAAACGTCTCCCGCATCGCCCGAATACTCTCGGGAGTCGCCTTGTACCCGAGGACCACGACGGCAGGATCACCAGGGATCACCCGCATGAGCCCAAACACCAACAGACTCATACCGAGCAGCAGCGGCACCGCGAGCAAGAGCCGCCGCGCGACGTAGACGACCGACGGCATTCAGTCCGGCCTATTCATGAGCGACGTCGCACGAAGACGGGCGGGTGGCGCAGGGTTCGCCGGGCCGCCTCTCGCGTGACGCCGCTCATGAATCGGCCGGGCTACGGCGTCGCGATCAGCTGAGCCAGGCGTCTTCGAAGCGAAGCTCGAGCGACGAGAGCGGGACGACGCCCTGCACGTTGGGCTTCATCCAGTATCGCTGGATCTCATTGCTGAAGACGATGAGCGACCCTTCCTCCTGAAACCACCGCACGAGCTCCGGGTACATCTTCTTGCGCGCCGCCGCGCTTGCCGTGTAGCGAAACGCGTCGAGCCGCTTGTCGGCCTCCTCGGACTTGAAGCCGGTGAAGTTCCAGGGCGACGTCGAGTGCTGCATCGGGTTGTAGAACATGTCGGGATCGACGGTGACGCTCCACCAGGCGCCGGCGATGTCGAACTTCTTGCCGACCAGCGACTCGAAGTACTGGCCGGACTCGAGCGGCTGGACTTCCAGGGTGATGCCGATCTTCTTGAGCTGCTCGCGCAGGATCTCGCCCGTCTTGACGAGCACCGGCACCTGCGACTTGACGAGATAGGTCAGCGAGAGCCCGCCCCCGACGCCCGCCTCGTTCATGAGCTGCTTGGCCTTGGCGAGATCAGGCCCGCCCTTGTGGGCGTTGACACCGGTCGCCCAGATGCTCGGCTCCGGCGTGGGCTCGGCGGTGACGACGTGGCTGCCGTAATAGACGAGCTTCACGATCTCCGCGCGGTCCACCGCCCACGCGATCGCCTGCCGCAGACGCTTGTCGGCCAGCGGCGGCTTGCTGGCGTTGAGCATGAAGTAGAACGGAAAGTACGGGCGCCCGGGCGACGACTTCATGTCGCGCGCGCGCTCGAGCTCGCCGACGCGCTGGGGCGGAACCGTCTGGATCCAGTTGAACCGACCGGTCTGCAGGCCCGTGAGCCTCACCGTGTCGTCGGCGGGCGCGTAGAACATGATCTTGTCGAGGTACGGCCGGCCCGGACGGTGATACTTCTCCCACCGCTCGAGCGTGATGTGGTCGTCCTTCACCCACTCGACGAAGCGATAGGGCCCGGTGCCGATCGGAAACAGCTTGGGGTCCTTCTCGCTGAGCGCCTTCTCGTTCACGATCTCGGTGGCCTGGGCCAGCGAGGCCAGGAACGACCCCCACGAGCGGCTCAGGTGGAAGCGCGCTTGATACTTGCCGACCGCCTCCACGCCCTCGAGCGGCGAGAAGAAGATGCGCATCGGCAGCTTGTTCTTGGCGTCGAGGATGCGCGCGAAGGTGAACGCGACGTCCTTGGCCGTGAACGGCTCGCCGTTGTGAAACGTGGCGTTGTCGACCAGGTCGAAGAGCCAGGTCTTGTCGTCTTCCTGCTTCCACGACTTCGCCAGGCCCGGGACGAACTGGCCGGCCTCGTCCACGTAGACCAGCTTGTTGTAGACGTTCTGGTAGACCTGGAGCGATGAGTAGAGCTGCGCGTAACCCGGGTCCATGTTCACCGGCTTGTCCACCGTCGCGACGCGCAGGATGCCGCCGCGCTTGGGCTGGCCCTGAGCGCCGGCGAGCCGAACGTTTTCTCCGACGAGCGAGCCCTCGCCAATGAGCGAGCCCAGCCCCGCGCCCACGGCAAGTCCGCCGGTTCGATGGAGCCACTCACGTCTGGTGATCTTGCTCATCGCCCGTTCCTCCCGAAGACTCCGTCGTAGGTCACGCCATCCTTCATGACCAGGCTCACGCGTCGCATCGCCTGGATGTCTTTCAGCGGATCGCCGTCGATCGCGATCAAGTCCGCGCGCTTACCCGGCGCCAAGGTCCCGACCTGATCGTCGATGCGGCAGGCCTCGGCGCCCCAGCGCGTGCCGGCCAGCAGCGCATCGCGATTCGACACGCCGAAGCGAACAAGCGTCTCCAGCTCGACCGGCATCAGCCCGTGCATGCTGTCGGTACCGCACGCGTACCGAATGCCGGAGGCGAGGTGGCGCGGAAACGTCTCGTCGGCGACTCGCCTCGCCTGGCGAACTTTCTCCATGATGACCGGGCGCTGACCGTCGCCCTGCTCGATACCAGTCGGGTGCATGAAGATCGAAAACGTGCAAATCAGCCAGACCCGGTGTTCGACCATCAGCGCGACGTCCTCGTCGCCGGCCAGAAGCCCGTGCTCGATCGTGCCCACGCCCTCCTCGACCGCCAGGCGCAGCCCGGCGCCGCCGTGGGCGTGGGCGGCGGCGTAGGTGCCCGCGCGGTGCGCCTCTTCGACTGCGGCGCGGATCTCCTCGCGCGTGTAGGCGCTCGAGGTCGACATGGCGCCGGGCGAGCTGACACCGCCGGTCACGAAGATCTTCACGTGGTTCGCGCCGCGCCGGAGGTTTTCGCGCGCGCCGCGCCGGACCTCGTCGACGCCGTCGTAGCCGGCCAGCGCCCGACCATGACCGTTGTTGGCGGCGAGGCCGCGTCCCGCCACCAGGAGACGTGGCCCGGCGATCACCCCGGCCTCGATCGCGTCGCGAATGTCGATGTCGAGGAAGTGCTCCTCGCCCATGATGCGCATCGTGGTCGTGCCCGCGGCGAGATCCGTTCTCAAGTTGGCGGTCGCCGCGAGCGCCTGGGGCACCGGCCCACGGCAGAGCTGGCCCAGCTGATCGCCGAGCCCCGGCACGATCGAAGCGTGGCTGTGACAGTCGATGAGTCCGGGCATCACGAACCGATTCGTCAGATCGAGAAGCTCGGCGCCCGGCGGCGCCGGCGTGCGATCGGCGGGACCGACCGCGGTGATCCGGCCACCGTCGACGACGATCATGGCGTCTCTGATCGGCGCAGCAGCGACCCCGTCGAAGAGCGTGCCGCAGCGGATCGCTCGGATGCTCACGCGATGTGCGTCCCGGCCGACGCGCTCGAGATCATAGGCCCCACGAGTATACGCGGCACGGCGCTCAATTCTGGCTCCACACCTTGCGAGCGGTGTCGACCACGAGCGCGAGCTTTGCTTCCTGCTCGGCGGGCGTGAGCAGATTGCCTTCCTCGGTCGACGCGAACCCGCACTGGGGGCTGAGCGCCAGCCGCTCGAGTGGCACGAGCGCCGCCGCCTCCCGGATGCGGCGCTCGAGCTCAGCCGGGCTCTCCAGCGCGGCGCGCTTGGTCGTCACCAGGCCCAGCACGACCGTGCGATCGTCGGGCACGTGACGCAGCGGCTCGAAGCCGCCGGATCGCGAGTCGTCATACTCGAGAAGAAAGCGCGAGAAGCGAGTCGCGCTGAAGATCTTGGCCGCGATCGGATCGTACGCGCCGCTGCCGATGAACTTGCTCTGATTGTTGCCGCGGCACCGATGCAGCGCGAACGTCACGCCCGGGTGGCGGCCGATCACCGCGTTGTCCATCTCGATGCCGAGATCGAGCAGGCGCTCCGGATCGGTGCCCCGGCGGCGAAAGCCCTCGCGCGTGGCCGGGTCGAGCAGCAAGGTGTAGGGCGGCGCGTCCATCTGGATGTACGTGCAGCCCAGGCGCACCAGCTCGTCCACCTCACCGCGGAGGATGTCGACCGCGTCGGCGAGGTAGGCATCACGCGTGGCATAGGCGCCCGCCGATTTGTCCGGATCGTAGTACGACGTCGTGTTGAGCGCGCTGATCATGGTGGCCTTGGCGGGCCCATTGGTGCGCGCCCGGAGATAGGTGAACTCCTCGGCGCACATGTGGCGCCGGCGCTTCAGGCGTGACACCACGACGGCACGCTTGAAGAGGAGCTCGTTGCCCTGCTCGTCGCGGAACGGAATCGCCCAGCCGCCGAACTTGTCGAACCCTTCGACCGAACGATGAAGTGGCCGAAGTAGGCGTAGCGCCGCATCTCGCCATCGGTGATCACCGACACGCCGACGCGCGTCTGGAGCCCCACCGCCTCGTCGACGGCGCGGTCTTCGACCCGCTTGAGCTCGGCGTCGCCGACCGTGCCCGCGGCGTGACGCGCACGCGCCTCTTTCAAGTAGGCGGGGCGCAGCAGGCTGCCGATCACCTCGGCGCGGTAGTCGGCTCGCATCCGGGTCAGCGAGCGAGATCGCGCGTGACCGCGCGCCAGAGGGCGACCGTCTCGGCGCCTCCGGGATCGCGCGGCAGCTTGCGCACCGCCGTGGTCACCAGCACGAGCCGGCTCGCCGGATCGACGTAGATCGCCTGCCCTCGGACGCCGAGGAACGCGAACATCCGCCGGTCCTCGGGAAAGATCCACGTCTGGTAGCCGTAGCCGAAGAACGGCGTCGCGGTGCGCGGGCGCAGGTGCGGCTGATCGGCGCGGACGCTGGTCGCGTCGCGGACCCAGGCGGCCGGCACGATCTGCCGCCCCCGCCAGGCGCCGTCGTGCGCGAGCAAGAGGCCGAGCCGCGCGTAGTCGCGCAGAACGGCGTTGAAGCAGCAAAACGTCACCTCCTGGCCCGAGCGATCGATGATCCAGGTGGCGTCGGCCTCGGCGCCGATCGGCTGCCAGATCTTTTCTTGCAGATACTCGGCGACGGAGCGTCCGACGGCGGCGGCGAGCACGAGCCCCAGCACCTCCGTCTCGACCGATGCGTACGAGAACTTCGTGCCCGCAGCGACGGCGCGCTCGTTGTACGGCGTGACCGACGCGACGCCCCCGCGTCCGAGCTGGCGGAACGTGTCGCCGGCGAGCTTCGACACGTCATCGGTTCCCGTGTATTCCTCGACGAAGCGGACGCCCGAGGACATCTGGAGCAGGTGGCGCAGCGACGTCCGTCCGTACTCGGTGTTGCCGAGCGCCGGCACGTACGCCGCGGCCGGGTCGTCCACCGACCGGATGCGCCCCTCGCCGATCGCGATCCCGACCAGCATCGACGTGACGGTCTTCGCCATCGACCACGAGGTGAACCGATCCCGGTCCGTGCGCGCGTACTGGTAGCGCTCGACCAGGATCGTGTCGTCGCGAGCGACCAGCAGCCCGGTCGCCGGGTTGCGCGCCATGTAGTCGTCGATCGCGAAGCTGCGCCCCTGAAAGTCGTAGCGCAGCGCCGGCTCCGATGCGGCGCGCCCGAGCGGCGATGGGGTCGCGGCCCGACGGACCGAGCGGCTCGGAAAGATCTCGTCCTGGTGGCTCTGCGAGCCGACCAGGAAGGGGACGCGGAAGAACGTATCGCGATTGCCGACCGGATAGCCCTCGCGCGCGCCGAACTCGTCGGCGTCGGGACCGCCCTGCTCGAAGCGCGGGCCCGCTGCGGTCGATGGCGACGCCGGCGCCTGAGCTCGCTGCCTCGTGTCGCTGGCGCATCCCGCCACGCACGCCACGAGGGCCGCCGTGACCGCCGCGGTCCTGATGCATTCGACGATCATCGGCGCCTCCATGACCCTGTCACCGCGTGTCAGGGCTTGTCGCCGGTCTTCTGCAGGGACAGCTTGCGCGTGACCCAGCTCCCGGTCCCGTCAGCCACCTTGAGCACGCCGCGCAGCTCGCGCTCCGAGAAGAGCTGGAGCTCGACCTTGCTCGTCGTCGACATCGCGAACGTCATGGTCGGCGTCCCACGCTCCCGCTCGATCCGCGCCTCTAGCGCGCTCGCGCTCTTGCCGGTCGGGCCATAGTCGATCGACGCGATCCACACTCCGCCCTCCTGGCGCACGCTCTTGATGACGAGCGTGCGCTCGGGCTCCTCGCGCAGATCGACCTTGCCCTGCCACCGGCCGACCATCTTTTGGATGCCTTCGTCCTGAGCGCCGGCGACGCCGACTATCAGCAGAACGAAGCCGGCGATCGCGAGCGCGCGGCCGAGCAAGCTCATCGTCCGTCCTCGCGCGCATCGGCCACGTCGACGCCGTAGTCGCGGCGCGCGGCCTCGCGTGACACGTAGCCCTCCCGGACGTCGCGCCGGACGTCCTCGGCCTCGCGCTCGGACGGCGGGCCGTATCCGCCGCCCCCGCCCGTCAGGATCCGAACGATCTCGCCCGCCGCGATCGGGTGCTGCGTGGCCTTGCGCACCTGGCGTACGGCGCCGTCGGGCGACGTGATCTCGACCCCGTTGACCGCGCCATCCTTGCCGCCCGAGAGCCCCCAGGGCGGCGTCGCCTTGCGCTCGAGGCTGAACGTGATGAAGGCCGGCTGCATGAAGTGATAGTCGCGCTCGATCCCGAGCCCGCCGCGATGACGGCCGGCGCCGCCGGAGTCGCGGCGCAGCGAATACCGCATGATTCGAATCGTCGGCAAGCGCGACTCGACCACCTCCACCGGGTTATTACGCGCGGTCGAGCCGGCGAAGATGATCATCGCTGATTCGCCGTCGAACGTCGGCCTGGCGCCGGTGCCGCCGGCGTTCAGGTCACCCTGGATGAAGAGCTTGCCGGTCTGCGGGTGCGTGCCGAACGCGATCGTCGGCATCTGATCGCCGTACGATCCGGCGGGTACCTCGGCGGGCATCGCCGGGGCGAGTGCGCGCAGCCCCAGATCCAGCAGGAGGTTCACGGGAACGTAGTAGCGCGCGGTCGGCGCCGGCTCTTCGGCGGCCAGCACGGAGCGCGGCGGAATCACGACCTCGAGCGGGCGGAAGCAGCCCTCGTCCACGGGGTCGAGCGGCGTCGTCAGGCACTTGATCAGCATCCGGCAGGCGCTGATCGTGATCGCGTCGCCGCAGTTGAACGGCCCCTTCACCTGCGCGTCCGAGCCTGTGAAGTCGACCGTCATGCCGCCGCTGCCGACCGTGATCGCCATCTCGACCCGCACCGGCCGGTCGAGCGAGATGCCGTCGTTGTCGAAGTGGCCGACCGCCCGATACACGCCGGCCGGAATCCGGGTGAGCGCCGCGCGCGTCCGCCGCTCCGACTGCTCCATGTAGACCCGCGTGGCCTCGAGCACGGCCTCGCGCCCGTATTTCGCCAGCACCTCGCGGAAGAACTGGTCGCCGGCGCGGCACACCGCGAGCATCGCCTGGATGTCCTTCAGCGTGCCGCTCTCGGTGCGGATGTTGCCGGCGATGATCCGCATCACCTCTTCGTTGAGCTCGCCCCGGTTGACGAGACGCACGGAGCGGAAGCGCAGCCCCTCCTGGCGAAAATCGGTCGAGCCCACCTGCATCGAGCTCGGCACCGGGCCGCCCACGTCGGTCCAGTGCGCCTTCACGGCCACGAACCCCGTGAGACGCCCCTCCCAGAACACAGGCGCGGTCATCGCAACGTCGTTCAGATGGTTGCCGTTGCCCGTGTACGGGTCGTTGTGAATGAAGACGTCGCCCTCGCGAAACGCTTCGACGCCGCGGTCGGCGATGGTGGCCTGGATCGGGAATCCGAGGTGCCCCTGGAACACCGGCAGCCCGATCCCCTGGGCGATCATCTGCACGTCCGGGTCGAAGATCGCGCAGCCGAAGTCGAGGCTCTCGCTGATGATGTGGTTGTAGGCCGTCTTGATCAGAGTGATCCGCATGCGCTCGGCGGCCGCGTTCAGCGCCGCGCGGATGATCTCGACCGTGACGGTGTCGGTGACGGGCTTCGACTTCACGTGCTCGTCGGGAGGATTCATGCTGCCCGCCGGGCCAGCTCGATCGGCTTCGCCGGCTCCCCTGGTTTCGTTCGATAGGCCGTCTCGACGATGAGCCAGAGCCCGTCCCGCTTCTCGAGCTTCCACTCATGGTCATAGCCGAAGCGCTGTCCCAGCATCAGCGGATAGATGGCAGCGAGGACGGTCGCACGGGTCGGACCAATCATCGTGATCTGGATGTGACGAATCTCGAAGCGGACGATCGCACGCCTCTCGAACGCGCGCGCCATGGCATCCGCGTACTCCTGCTTGCTGACCTTGCGTCGGGCGATCCTGGAATCGATGACGGCGTCCTCGGCGATATGACCCATGAGCATCGGGAGATCCGCGCCGTTGATGGCGCTGCCAAAGCTCTCGATGACGTGTTGGATCGCCTGTTTCTCCCCGTCCTGGCTCCGGGCACTCGTCGGCAGCAGACCAACGGAGAGGAGCATTACGAGAATCGGGAGCATTACTTTACCTCGACGATCAGACAGCCATGGCTCTCAATCGACAGCGTGTCGGCGGTGTCGATGATCGTCGTCGTGCCCGGCTCTTCGATCGCGGCCGGCCCCTTCAGCTGGTCCCCGGGACGCAGCGCTTCGCGCTGATACACGCGGTACTCGAGAGCGTCACCGGCCAGGCTCGAGTAGATCTTGCGCGTTTCGAAGGCCGGCGCGCCGGTGGCGCGGCGCTCGAGCGTCGCCAGGCGCGGGGGCTCGAGGGGAAAGACGACCGAGAGCCGCAAGTTCAGGAGCTGGATGTCGACGTCGGGCGCGGCGTAGCCGTAAGCACGGGCATGAGCTTCGTCGAATTGGGCGCGGAGCTTGGTCCAGTCGTCGAGCGTCTCAAGGGCGATCGTGACCGTGTGCTCCTGACCGAGGTAGCGCAGATCGACGGCCCGGCGCAGGACGGGGGCACCGGCGCCCGGCAGGAGCGTCGCGATTTCCCGCCGCATCTCGTCGTATCTGGCCTCGGCCCAGCCGGCGTCGGTCTGATCGAGCGGCGCCAGCACGGTGCGCACGAGATCGTGGCGGAGGTCGGTCGCCAGCATCCCCCACGCCGAGAACGTCGAGGGCGAGGGCGGCACGACCACGCGCGGGATGCCGAGCTCGCGCGCGATGGCGACAGCGTGGAGCGGACCACCTCCGCCGTAGGCGAGCAACGTGTAGTCGCGCGGATCGAGGCCGCGCTCGGTCGTGATGCTCCGCACCGCGAGGGCCATCTTCACGTCGGCCAGCCTGACGATGCCGGCCGCCGCGGCTGTACGCCCGAGGTGTAACGGAGCGCCGATCGTGTCGTCGATCGCGCGCACGGCGCTGGCGAGATCGAGCGGCATCGTGCCGCCGAGGAAGCGCGAGGCGTCGATGCGGCCGAGCACCAGGTTCGCGTCGGTCACGGTCGGCGCCTGGCCGCCGCGCGCGTAGCAGACCGGTCCGGGGTCGGCGCCGGCGCTCTGCGGGCCGAGGGTCAGGGCGCCGCCGGCGTCGATCCACGCGATGGTGCCGCCGCCGGCGCTCACTTCCTTGATGTCGATCACCGGAATCCGCAGAGGCCGCCCGTCGACGTGATATTCGTCGGTGGTCTGGACCAGCCCGCGCTCGACGATCGCGCACTTCGCGGTCGTGCCGCCCATGTCGAACGAGATGAGCCGATCGGTCCCGAGGATCCGCGAGAGGCTCGCGCTGCCGGTGACGCCGGCCGCCGGGCCCGACTCGATCGTGTGCACCGGCTTCGAGCGTGCCGCCTCGAGCGAGAACGCGCCGCCGTTGGACTGGGTCACCAGGAGCTGTCCTGCGAAGCCGCGCCCGCCGAGGCCGCGGCCGAACTCGCCCAGGTAGCGGTCCATGATCGGCTGGACGTACGCGTTGACGACCGTCGTGCTGGTCCGCTCGTACTCGCGCCACTCCTGCGTGATCCGGTGCGAGGCCGAGACCGACACGCCGGGGATCTCGTCGGCAACGATGCGCGCGGCGCGCTGCTCGTGGTGCGGGTCGCGATACGAGAACAGGAACACGATCGCCACCGACTCGACGCCGTCGGCCCGCAGCCGGCGGGCGGCCGCGCGCACGGCTTCCTCATCGAGCGGAACCAGCACGTCGCCCGTGGCCGTCAGCCGCTCGGGCACCTCGTGCACGCGGCCGCGCGACACCAGAGGCTCGGGCCGCCGGTAGAGCACGTCGTACATCTTCAGGAAGTCGCCGCGGCCGATCTCGAGCACGTCGCGAAACCCGTCAGTCGTGATGAGCCCGGTCCGCGCGCCCTTGAGCTCCAGGAGTGCGTTGATCCCGATCGTGGTGCCGTGGATGACGAAACGACAGTCGGCCAGCCGCACGCCGGCCTGGTCGACGCAGGACAGAACACCGTCGAGCAGCTCGCGCGGAGTGGTGAGGGCCTTGGTGGTGACGACGGCGCCCGTGGCCTCGTCGAGCGCCACGAGATCCGTGAACGTGCCGCCAATATCGACACCGATTCTCAGAGCCACGTCATTCCTTTATTCATAGGGCGAGCACACGGCCGGTCGCCTCGGCGCGAGGGCATGGGCACCTCGCGGCCGAAGCGACGCGCCGCCGTGTCTCTACTGTAGCGGCGAGAAGGCGGACGGCAGGAGGATCTTGTTCTTTTGCGTGATCAGCCGGTCGGCGCCTCCCGGCGGCGGCCACACGCCCTTCTTCCGCGCTTCGTCGCGCACCTGCATCCGATGATCCATGCTGTTGTAGGCCCAGATGTGCACGAAGCCGTTGGCGCGGCCGAACTCCACGCCGCCCGCGAAGACGATCGGGGAGAGCTTCGCACGCTCGCCGATCTTCGACTCCCAGCCCTTCGCCGTGTCCGGCAACGTGCCCGGCTTCAGGGTGTAGTAGCGCAGCTCGTAGACCGGGCCCAGCTTGCCGGGCTTCGGCTCGGGGATGAATGAGAACGGCACCACGATCTCGGAGCGCATCTGGCGGATGAACTCCTGGATCTTCGGCGGCCAGTTTGCCTCCTTCGAGGCCTCGCCGCGCACGCGCGCGCGATCGGCGAGATCCTTGTACCCCCAGATGTGGACGATCTCGTTGAGCGGCCCGACCTCGGTGTGCAGGAACGCCGTGAGCTCAGAGTACTTCTTGCGGTACTGGTAGGCGTCGCCGAAGCGCTTCTCGACCTCGGCGAGGCTTCCTGGCGCGATCTGGTAGGTGCGAATCTCGTAAATCACGTGCGACTCCTTTCGACTGGTGAGAGTTGGCGGTCCCGCACAGCGCGGGTAGGGCCTTGATTACGCCCGGAGCGTAGGCGGCGTCAACTGGTTTTCGTGCGCCGCGAGCGTGCGCAGGAGGCGTCTACTCCCTAGAGGCGCGCCTCGGCCGGCGGGCCCCAGCCCCGCGACTCTGCAGCGCGCACTGCACGACCGCGCCGCCGAGTGGTACAGTCTGGGCCACGAACCGGACGTCTCGAACCCCCAGGAGGTCGGCGATGGCCAACCCGGCAGGAACCTCGCACGTTTACGTCGGCACCGCGGCCCGCATCCCCGGAGCTGCCTCAGGGATTTTCCGGCAAACCGTGGGCAGCGATCGGTGGGAGCGCCTCGACAAGGGCCTGCCGCAGCGCATGGACGTCCAGGCGATCACCATTCATCCGACCGATTCGAACCTGATCTACGCCGGGTCTCAGAACGGGCCCTACCGTAGCCGGGACGGCGGCGCGAGCTGGGAGAAGCTCCCCTTCCCCGACGAGAATCTGGAAGTGTGGTCGATCCTGATCCATCCGCGCGATCCGCGGACCATGTACCTCGGCACCTCGCCGGTCGCGGTCTATCGCAGCGACAACGGCGGCGATAGCTGGCGCAAGCTGCCCCGCGTCGCCTCGCCGGGCCGAGTCAAGATGAACTTCCCGTGCCGCGTCACGCGCCTGGCGATCGATCCGTCGAACCCGGACGAGATCTATGCCGGGCTCGAGGTCGACGGCGTGCTGCGCAGCCGCGATCGCGGCGAGACGTGGGAAGACATCGGTCAGGACCTCGTCGAGCTCGCCCAGCGCCCGCACCTCAAGAGCCGCATCGCCAGCGACACCGAGAACGAGGGCATGCTCGACACCCACGCGCTCACCGTGTCGGGCGCCTTGCCGGGCACGGTCTTCCTCGCCGTGCGCATGGGCCTCTTCAGGAGCGCCGACCGCGGCCAGACCTGGCAGGACATGGAGATCGGCCGCTTCTCGCCGCTGACCTACGCGCGCGACGTGATCGTCTCGCCGCACAACCCGAACACCCTCGTGGCGGCGCTGAGCCCGGCGGCGCGCAGCACCGACGGCTCGCTCTATCGCAGCGACGACCTTGGACAGTCGTGGCGGCGGATCGACCACGGCATCAAGGCGGAGAGCACCATGATGGCCGTCGCGCTCCATCCGCGCGATCCCGATCAGGTCTACAGCGTCGCGCGCCTGGGACAGGTCTTCGGCACGCGCGACGGCGGCAAGAGCTGGAAGGAATGGCGGCTGCCGCCGGAGGTCAAGGACGTCTACGCGGTCGCGTGCGCCTGAGCTGAATCCAGCTCAGCGCCTCGCGGCGATCACGATGCGATAGCCGAGGTCGATCTCCGACCGCGTCAGGACGTCTCCGTGCCGGCGCGTCCACGTGCCGTCGCCGAGATCCCGGCGAAGACGACCGAGACCCTCGAGGTCACGTCCGGCCTCGTGGAGCTTGGCGAACGTCGAGATGGCACCGCGGACGCGCGCGTCGAGGTACGCGTGGGGCCGGCGCCAGTAGGCGCCCAAGAACCCGTCGACGCAGTCGTGTGGGATCGGAATCCGCTCGACCTCGATGGAGCCCAGCACGCGCCGGAAATCCTCCATCGTGGGAAAGATGCGGCGATCGATCGCGATGAGATCGGGGAAGTAGTCGTCGGTCAGCCAGAAGCCCGCCGAAGCCGGGTCCCACGTGACGACCACGACCCGCTCTCGAGCCACGCGCGCGAGCTCGTCGAGGCCCCGCTCACGATCAGGCCAGTGGTGGACGGTCAGGATGGCCAGCGCCGCGGCGAATCCTTCGTCGCGAAACGGTAGGTCGGTGGCGGAGGCTTGAACGACCGGTGCGCTGCCGGCGCGCCGCTGGCGGATCATCGTCATCGCCGGCTCGACCGCCACGACGCGTCGATCCGACGGCTCGTACGAGCCCGACCCGGCGCCTACGTTGACGATGGTGTCCGTGCGATTCAGCGCGCGCATGATCGCCGCGGCCACACGCGGATCGGGTCGGCGATAATCTCGATAGCCGAGCCCGATCTCGTCGTAGAGCTGCGACATGCTCCCCGGCTTGGGCCGATCAGGCGGGCGTGAACATCGGCACGGGCGGACCGCCGTCGGTCGGCTTGAACACGACCTTCACGCGCTGGCCGATCCGGATCGCGTCCAGATCGCAGTCGACGATGTTGGTCATCATCGAGACGCCTTCCTCGAGCGTCACGTAGCCGATCGCGTACGGCACCGGCACCCGGCGCATGACGCTGTAGGAGTAGATCGTGCCGCGGCCCGAGGCCGTGATCCATTCCGTCCGCTCGCTGGCGCAGAACGGACAGATCGTCCGCGGGTAGTGATGCGTCTGGCCGCACGCCGAGCACTTCTTGAGCATCAGCGTGCCCTGCGCGGCCGCGTCGAAGAAGGGCTTGATCTCCGGGTTGACCTGGGGCGCCGGGTATTTGCGTTCGGTGGTCGTCATGGCCTCACTCCCTGCCCATGATCAAGGTGGCGCTGCCGTGACGCGTGCCGAGCGAGCCGCCCGTGCCGTGCGCGAGCGCGATGTCGCAGTTCTTCACCTGCACTTTGGGGTGCGCCTCGCCGCGCAGCTGACGCACCGCCTCGACCACCTTCGTGAGCCCGCCGCGGTTGGCCGGATGATTGTTGCAGAGCCCTCCTCCGTCGGTATTGAACGGCAGCTTGCCGACACCGGCGATCAGGTTACCGTCGGCGACGAGCTTGCCGCCCTGCCCCTTCACCGCAAAGCCGAGGTCTTCGAGCGTGATCAGCACGGTGATCGTGAAGCTGTCGTAGATCGAGACGTACTTGATGTCGGAGTGCGTGACGCCGGCCTCCGCGAACGCCGGCGGCCCCGACCACACCGCACCGGAGTAGGTCAGGTCGATCTTGCCGCCCATCTGATGCTTGGGCGCCTCGCCGGCGCCGAGCACCTTCACGAGCGGGCGCTTGAGACGCCGGGCGATCTCGGGCTTCACGACCACGATCGCGCCGCCGCCGTCGGTGATGACGCAGCAATCCAGCCGGTGCAGCGGATCCGAGATCATCGGCGAGTTGATGACCTCCTCGACCGTGACGACCTCGCGCAGGAGCGCGTGCGGGTTGTGCTGGGCGTGCTGAGAGGCGGCCACCTTGATCCACGCCAGCTGCGCGCTCGTCGTGCCGTACTGGTGCATGTGGCGCATCGCCGCCATCGCGTACTGGTTCACGACGGTCGGGCCGTATGGGTACTCGAACGGCGCGTCGGGCGACGCCGCGACCGGCGCGCGCGGCGCAGTACCGGTCGCCACGCCCTCGGCGCGCGGCCGCCCGGCAAGCGTGATCAGCGCGACGTCGCACTTGCCGAGCGCGATCGCCTCGGCGGCGTGCGCGACGTGGATCACGTAGGACGACCCGCCCGTCTCGGTGGAGTCCATGTGGCGAAGCTTCAGCCCCATGTAGTCCGCCATCGACAGCGGGCCGAGGCCCGGCGCGTCACCCGCGCAGAAATAGCCGTCGACGTCGTCCTTCGTGAGGCCCGCGTCGGCCAGCGCGCCGATCGCGGACTCGGCGTGGAGCTGGGCCAGCGACTGCGTATCGGCCTTGCGCGTGGGATGCTCGTAGACGCCCGCGATGTACGCCTTGCCCTTGATCGTCATGGACCGGCCGCCTCCTGTTCCCGTCGTGGGCCTGCATTCTACTCCACTCGAGCGTTGACCCGTCGCGGCGCGTCGCATAGCATCGCCGGAGCGCGCACAGGAGACGGAACATGATGGAGCCGCTGATCGCCTACCTGCACTACCTCAGCATCATCCTCACCGGCGGCTTCCTCGTCGGAGAGCTGGTCATGTGCCGACCGGGGCTCACGAGCGAGCAGGCGCGCCGTCTGGCGTCCATCGACGTCGTGTTCTTCGTGTCCGCGCTCGCGGCGCTCGCCACCGGTCTGCTGCGGCTGTTCTTCTACGCCAAGGGCGTCGGCTTCTACACGGGCAATCCGACGTTCTGGATGAAGATGGCGCTCTACGTGATCATCGCGGCACTGTCGATCAAGCCCACGCGCATGTTCATGCGCTGGAAACGCGCAGCCGCCGGCGCGCTCCCGACCGCCGACGAGATCGCCGGCGCGCGGCGCTTCATCCACATCGAGCTCGCGCTGCTGGCGCTCATGCCGCTCATGGCCGTGCTCATGGCGCGCGGCCTCTGGCGCTGAGAGCGCCGGGCTACTGAGGCAAGAGCCCGGCCTCGCGGAAGTACCTCATGGCGCCCGGATGCAGCGGCCCACGGCTCAGCCGGTGCGCGGCCGCCGGATCGAAGTCGGCGGCCGCCGGATGAGTCCGGCGGACGCGCTCGGCGTGAGCGCAGATCGCGCTGACGATCTTGTACACGACGTCGTCGGCTACTTCGGCGTGGAAGCCGAGCGAGGTGCCCATCGAGACCGTCGGCACGCGCCCTGTCACGATCCCATACGCGCCCTCGGGTAAGGTCGCGGCCGTCCATCCCTGGTTCTCGAGCGTGGTGACGAGGCTCTCGGCCAGCGGCAGCGGCCGGAGCGGGCGCAGCGCGTTCGCGGCCTCGATCGACGGCGACGGAATCGCCATGAACTGCCATAGCGCGTTCACCGAGCCCGCGCGGTACAGCGCGAGCTGCTCGTCATAGTTGTTCGCCGGCACGAGCGATCCACCGCACCGCTGGATGTCGGGCTCGGAGACGCCGAAGTGGTCGAGCGTCATCTGGAACACCATGCGATCGACCGTCCCCACACGGTCGACGGGCATCCGCACCGGACGACGCTGCTCGAGCCAGGCCGCGACCGAGTCGATCGGCAGCGACTGCTCCACGAAGCAGTGAAGATAGTTCGTGGTGAGGTTCGCGACCCCGATGCGCAACGCTGGGTGCATCCGGTCGTAGGGCCGCCGCCCGGCGATGGCCGCGGCGGTCATGGGCGGGTTCAGAATGCCCATCGGGATCTCGCCCGAGCCGACCCGCGCGTGGTTCGAGACTCCGCCCCCCTCGACGACGTCGATTCGGATGTCCGGGTGAACCTCGCCGACCAGGCGGGCGAGACCTTCCATCAGGACGTACCAGCTCCCGCCTGCTCCGCCCGCGACGGCACGAAGTCGTACCTTGGGTGACATGTCTTCCGTTCTGACGACTCGGGCGCGCTCGTCGATTCAGCAGTACACTCCACGCGCGGAGGTGCCTATGCGAGTGCTCGTGACGGGTGCGGCGAGCGGGATCGGTCGGGCGACGTGTCTTCGGCTGGCGCGCGATGCCCGGGCTCAGGGTAAGAAGGCGCAGATCGCGGCCGTCGACGTCGGGCCCTCGGCGGGCCTCGACTCACTGCTCGACGAGCTGCGCAAGCACGAGGCGGAGCCGCTCGCGCTGCACGGTGACATGGGAAGCGCGGACGCGCCCGGCCGGGTCGTCGCCGATGCCGTCGGCCGCTTCGGTGGCCTCGACGGACTGGTGAGCAACGCCGGGATCAACCGGCCCGGCCCCCTCGTCAGCTACGCCGTCGAGGACTGGGACCGCATGTTCGCCGTGAACACGCGCGCGACCTGGCTTCTCGCCAAGGCCGCCTATCCCGCGCTCAAGGCCTCGCGCGGCGCGATCGTCGCGGTGGGCTCGATGTCCGGCAGCAACCCGCACGCGAACCTCGGCCCGTATGGTCCGAGCAAGGCGGCCGTGATCATGCTCGCTCAGGTGCTGGCGCAAGAGCTCGGACGCGACGGCATCAGGGTCAACACGGTCTCGCCGGGCATGGTGCGGACGGCAATGACCGCGCAGGTCTACGCCGATCAGCGGATCGCCTCAGAGCGCGACGCCCTCGTTCCGCTGGGCCGGGTCGCCACGCCCGAGGACATGGCCGACGTCATCGCGTTCCTGCTCGGCCCCGATTCGCGCTACGTCAACGGCCACGACCTGGTCGTCGACGGCGGCGTCGCGGGCAACTTCCTGGGTCGGCTGCCGGGGATCTCTCAGATCACACGGAGCTGAGCGCACATCACGGCGGGCTGAGCGCGCCTCACGGATCGGCGCAGCTAAAGTTGCCGCCTTCGTCGAGGCTCCCCGTGCCCCGGTAGCGCGCCACGCGCGGATAGGGACACAGCGGCCGCGTACGCTTGACTTGATCCTGCTCGACGCGCGACGCGGGAATGCTGTCGGGCGCGGCCGAGCCCTCGACCCAGTTGATCAAGGTCGTCATCGCGTCGAATCGATCGGTGCCGACGCCGCCGCGGCAGTGAAACATCCCCGGGACCATGAAGAGACGGAAGAAGTCGCGCGTCGCTGGGCCGTTCTTCGCGACGGCCTTCTCGTAGTAGTCGATGCCCATGAGCGGGTTCAGCGCCGCGTCGGCCCAGCCGAAGTACATCAAGAGCTTGCCGCCGCGGTCCCTGAACGCGGCGAGATCGGGATCGGTCGCGTTGAGCAGGCGGCGGATGTCCGCCATCCGATCCGGGTCATGCGCGAGGTCGAACGTCTTCCACTCGTAGGCCGGATCAGGCTTGGCGAACGCCATGTACTTCAGGAACGATTCGGCGAACGCGAGCTGCAGTGACTTGCCGCCGTTGCGCCCGATCAGCCACCGGTCCCAGCCGCTCGATATCTGGGGCTCGCCGAACGACGAGGCGCCGGCCTTCTCGGCCCCGAGCGGCTGCCCGGGGAAGTACGGCTTACCGTCGCGGATGACACCGCCGTAGATCTTCTTGAGCGCGTGCGCCTGCGAGTTGGTGACGCAGCCCGCGCCGGGGACGCCCGCGCATTTCGGCAGGTCGCGGACCGGATCGAACGGGCACCGCCGCGGGTCGTCGATGACGCCGTCGGCGCCGGCGCACTTCGAGTAGACGACGTCGGCCACGAGCTTCAGCGTCTCCAGGGTCATCGGCGCCTCGGCCAGCGCCGCCGCGTTCCAGAGGCCCGACACCATCGTGTCGACGAAGTTCAGCACCGGCGCCCCGGCGACGATCCCGTCGAAGTCACCCGGGAACCGCTGCGCCGAGATCAGCGCCTGCCGGCCGCCGGTCGAGCAGCCGTCCCAGTACGCATACGCGACGGGCCGGTCGTAGTAGCGCGACGCGACGCCTTTCGCGGCGGCCGCGGTGAGATGCACGGCGCGAAACGCGTAGTCCGTGACCTTCTGCGGATCGATCGCGAAGCTCGCGAGCGGCTCTCTCTGCGCGTCGTGGCCGGTGTTGGTGCTCGCGGTGACGAACCCGTGGCGCAGCGCGGTGGCCCGCACCGCGACGCGCGGCGGGAAGTCCGCTGGCTCGCCCGCGAAGCCGCCGTTGCCGAACATGTAGAGCCGTCGGTTCCAGGCCGCCGGCAGATTGACCTCGAAGCGGATGTCCGGCGCGATCACACCGGTCACCCGGCAGTGCTCGGGCACGCCGTCGGCGGCGCCGACGATCTCGACCGCGACGACGGACACGCCGCCGGTGGCCAGCGCCCGTACGTCCGGGCACGCGATCTGCGGCTTGACGGTGCCTCTCGAGAAGTTCAGCGGCGACTTGGCCGCATCGACGAAGCTGTAGCGGTTCTGCGCCGCCGCCGGCGCGGTCGTCGCGAGCATCGCGAGCGCCGCGACGACCATCGAGCGAGCGATTCTGCCTCGCATTGGCGCGCCCTCCCTGAGCTCGAGCCTAACCGCCCTGAACACCCTGTGTGTTGACGTAGAGCGCGTACAGCGACTGGCTGGCGGCCATGAACAGCCGGTTGCGCCGAAGCGCACCGAAGCAGAGATTCGCGCAGCGCTCCGGCAAAAGGATGCGGCCGATCAGCTTCGCCGACGGATTGAAGATCGCGACGCCGTCGAGCCCCTCGCCGCCGCCCCAGCCGCACCAGAGGTTGCCGTCGACGTCGCAGCGCATCCCGTCCGGAACCCCGTCGCCGCAGCTCACGAAGACCCGGTTGTTGGCGAGCGCCGTGCCGTTGCCGACCACGTCGAACACGCGGATCTCGCGCGGCATCGCCCCGCTGACCACCACGTAGAGCTTCGACTCGTCCGGGCTGAAGCAGAGCCCGTTGGGGCGCGGGATGTCACCGGTCACCGCGGTCACCTCGCCGCTGCGCCCGTCGACCCGGTAGACGTTGGTCGGCAGCTCGGGTGTCGCCACGTGGCCCTCGTAGTTGCCGAGGATCCCGAACGGCGGGTCGCTGAACCAGATCGATCCGTCCGACTTGCACACGACGTCGTTCGGCGAGTTCAGCAGCTTGCCCTGATAGCGATCGGCCACCACCGCGATCGTCCCGTCGTGCTCGGTGCGTGTGACCCGGCGGGCGTCGTGCTCGCACGAGACCAGCCGGCCCTGGCGGTCGCGCGTGTTGCCGTTGGTGTTGTTCGACGGCTTGCGGAAGATACTTACCGCGCCGGTCTCTTCCTCCCACTTCATGACGCGATTGTTCGGGATGTCGCTCCAGAGCAGGAAGCGTCCGTCGCCGAACCACACCGGGCCCTCGGCCCAGCGAAACCCCGTCGCCAGGCGCTCGACGGCCGCGAGCGGCAGTCGGTACGGCGCAAAGCTCGGGTCGAGAACCTGGACGGCTGGATCGGGGTAGCGCACGGGGCTGTTGGGCCAGCGGTCCATGGGGCTCCTCTCGGTGAGCGGGTGTAGGATTTCGACCGCTCGAAGTCTAACAGGAGACCCCAATGAGACCTTGGTCGAACGTGCCGCGCGTGGTGTGCCTCGCACTGGCGGCCGCGCTGGCCCTTGCCGGCGGTCCGGCGGACGGTCAGACACCCAAGCGCGGCGGAATCCTCAACGCGATGCTGGCCGAAGACCCGCCCGGGTTTTCGATCCACGAGTCGTCCACGATCTCGGGCGTGTGGCCGCTCTCGCCCTGCTACTCGAATCTGGTCTGGTTCGATCCGCTCAAGCCGCAGGAGTCTGCCGAGACCGTCATCCCCGAGCTGGCCGAGCGCTGGTCATGGCAGGACAACTATCGCAACCTCGTCTTCTTCCTGCGCCGGAACGTCCGGTGGCATGACGGCCAGCCCTTCAGCGCGAAGGACGTCAAGTACACGTTCGACGTCGTGCGCGAGGCGCGCGACGCGCCCGCCAAGCTCCGGTTGAGCCCGCGAAAGGACTGGTACGAGAACGTCGACGCGATCGAGGCGCCGGATCCGCATACCGTGATCTTCCGGCTCAAGCGGCCGCAGCCGTCGCTCCTGCTCCTGCTCGCGTCGGGCTACTCGCCGGTCTACCCCGCACACGTGCCGCTCGCGGATCTCAGACAGCGCTGCGTCGGAACCGGTCCCTTCAAGCTGAAGGAGTACGTCCGCGGCCAGTCCATCGAGCTCGAGCGCAACCCCGACTACTTCGTGCCGAACCGGCCGTACCTCGACGGGATCCGCTATCCGATCATCACCGAGCGCGGCACGCGGCTGGCCGCACTGCAGGCCGGCCGGCTGGACGTCTCGATCCCGCTCGAGATGACCAAGCTCATGTCGGAGACCGCGAAGAAGAACGCGCCGGCGCTCGTCGTCGCCGAGATCGCGCAGAACGGCAGCGACAACGTGGTCCTGAACCACAAAAAGCCCCCCTTCGACAACGTCGTGATCCGCCGCGCGGTGAGCCTGGCGCTCGATCGCAACGGGTTCGTGCAGGGCGTGCGTCAGGGCGGTGCCTTCGTCGGGCCCGCGCTGATGTCGCCGCCGTTCGGCGCCTGGGGCCTCGCCGACAAGGAGCTCAAGACCCTGCCCGGCTACCGGACGGCGGCGCAGGACAAGGCCGAGGCCAAGCGCCTGCTCGCCTCAGCCGGGATCACGGCGGCGAACCCGCTCCGGGTCGATCTCGTCACGCGCAACTTCGCGATCTACGTCGACCTCGCCTCGTTCGTCGTCGATCAGCTCAAGCAGGTCGGGATCGAGGCCACCTTGCGCCAGGTGGACACAGCCGCCTGGTTTCCAACCCTGGCGCGGCGCGAGTTCCAGATCGGCGCCAACCTGACGGCCGGCGTCGTCGACGATCCGGACGCGTACTTCTTCGAGAACTACAAGTGCGGCTCGCCGCGCAACTACACCGACTACTGCGACGAGCAGGTCGACCGCCTGATCGACGCGCAGTCGCAGGAGCTCGACCGCGCCAAGCGCCTGAAGCTCGTGTGGGAGATCCAGCGCAAGCTCGAGACCGACGTGGCCCGGCCGATGCTCGGCTGGCGCAAGGAGTATTTCACGCGGTGGCCGTACGTGAAAAACCTGGTGCCGCACAATGCCCTCTACAACTACGGGCGGATGCAGGACGTGTGGCTGGACAAGTAGGCGCGGCCCACGGTAGGTTTGAGCCAACCCCCGACCAGGAGAGCGTCATGAGCGAAACGCCCAAGCTGTTGCTCGAGAAGGACGGCCCGATCGGTTGGATCGTCTTCAACCAGCCGGAGAAGCGCAACGCCGTCAGCCTGGATATGTGGCAGCTCATGCCCGACTACGTGAAGGACCTCCAGAACGACGACGCGATCCGGGTCGTCGTCCTGCGCGGCGCGGGCGAACAGGCGTTCGTGGCCGGCGCCGACATCTCGCAGTTCAAGGAGCGCCGGCGCAACATGGCGGACCAGGAAGAGTACAGCCGCATCTCCGAGCGCGGTCAGAGCTCGCTCGGCACCCTGACCAAGCCGCTGCTCGCGATGATCCACGGCTACTGCGTCGGCGGCGGCGTCGGCATCGCGATCGGCTGCGACATGCGCATCGCCTCCGACGACGCGCGCTTCGGCATCCCCGCAGCCCGCCTCGGTCTCGGCTACCACTACAAGGGCATGGAAAAGCTCATGAAGCTCGTGGGGCCGGCGTACACGAAGGAGATCTTCTTCACCGCGCGCACCGACTTCAGCGCGCAGGACGCGCTCCGCATGGGGCTCGTGAACCAGGTCGTGCCCAAGGCCGAGCTCGAGGGCTTCACCCGCAACTACGCGCAGACGATGGCCCGCAACGCGCCGCTCACCCTGCGCTCGGCCAAGGCTACCGTCGAACAGCTCGTGCGTCCGGACGGCGACCGCGACCTCCCGCTGCTCGAGAAGCTGATCGCCGACTGCTTCAACAGCCAGGACTATCAGGAAGGCGTGAAGGCCTTCTCGGAGAAGCGCCGCCCGCAGTTCCAGGGCCGTTGAGCCGGTCGGGCCAGAGCGCGATGCCGCCCCAGAGCATCAAGATCGAGAACGCGCGGTACGTCATCACCGTCGATGCCGAGCGGCGGATCCTCGAGGGCGGCTCGATCCTCATCGAGGACGGCCGGATCAGCCGCGTCGGCAAGACGGCGTCGCTCGGCGGCGTGCGGGCCGACCGCGTGATCGACGGGCGCCAGATGGTCGTGACACCCGGCTTCCTGAACGGTCACATGCACATCAGCTACGCCCACGCCGTACGCGGCATCTTCCCCGACAACCTCGCGAGCCCACTGGCCCACGTGTTCAAGCTGCAGATGGCGATGACGGAGGAAGAAGAGTACGCCACGACCTTGCTCGGGCTCGTCGAGCTGCTCAAGAGCGGCACGGTCTGCTTCGTCGATCCCGGCAGCACGAAGTTCCCCGACGCGTGCCTGCAGGCGTACGAGGACGCGGGCATCCGCGTGATCCTCGGCGAATGCGTGAGCGACCAGGAGGCGCCCTTCCCGCTGCCCCGCTACCCCGCGAGCGAAGCGATCAAGCGCACGACCGCGTTTCTCGACAAGTGGCACGGGCGGCTCGACGGGCGCATCCGGGCGTGGGCGATGCCGTTCTCGCCGGAGACGTGCACGGGCGATCTGCTGAAGGCGCTGAAGTCGGTGGCCGACGAGCGGCAGACGTACCTGACCCTCCACCACGGCAGCGGGCCCCAGGCGCGCAAGGAGTCTCTGGCCAAGCACGGCCACACGCCGACCGAGTATCTCGAGTCGCTCGGCGTGCTCGGCGCGAACGTTGTGCTGGCCCACTCGCTCGGCGTCGACGACGCCGAGATCGACTGCCTGGCGCGCACCGGCACGAAGGTGGCGATGTGCCCGGTGACGGCCGCCAAGGGCGGCCGCGGCGTGCCCGAGCACGGACGCATGCCGGAGCTCCTCGCCAAGGGCGTGAAGGTAGCGCTCGGCTGCGACTCGCCGAACAATTCGAATCACCTCGACATCGTGCGCGCGATGAACATGGCGGCGATCCAGTACAAGGACGCGCGCCAGGACACGAGGCTGATCCCGGCCGAGACGGCGCTCGAGATGGCGACCCTGGTCGGCGCGCAGGCGCTCGGCGTCGACGCCGAGATCGGCTCGATCGAGCCGGGCAAGAAGGCCGACCTCGTGCTGTTCGACACGCAGCGGCCGGAGTGGCAGACGCTCTTCAACCCGGTCAACAATCTCGTCTACAACGCCGACGGCCGCAGCGTGCACACCGTGATCATCGACGGCCGCGTGCGGGTCGACGCCTATCGCCAGACGTTCGTCGACGAGCCGCGCCTGTTCGCGCAGGTGCAGGAGATCGGCGAGAAGCTTCAGCGGCGGACGGGCACGTCGTTCCCGCGCTCGCGCTGGCCTATTCTGTAAATTTCTTCAGGCGACTGACGCCCTAAAGTTGACTCGCCTCCGGGGCGGGTGTTAACTAAACGTTAACCTCGCTCCGATTAGCGCCTCGGTTTTTCCGTCGCTTATCACGAGGGAATAAACAAGGAGACAGCCATTCACAGGGCGCCCGTGCGTCCCCTTTCGTGTCGACGTCTGGGCCAGCGCGTATGAGCCCCGGACGCGAGTTGGCCACGGCTTCGGCCGGCGCGGTGACGAGAGCACGCGCCGCCTCCCGCCGAGGCTGGTTCCAGCGCGAATCGGTTCAAGGCTTTATCTGGATCGCGCCCACCTTTCTCTACCTCGGCTTCTTCATCGCGTATCCGTTCCTCATGTCGATCTATCTGTCGGTGTCGAGCGCGCGGGTCGGCTCGCCCGATTCGCACTTCGTTGGAACGCTGAACTACACGCGGCTCTTCGCCGACCCGGTCTTTTGGCAAACCGTCCGCAACTCGTTCGTCTTCACGTTCGGCTCCGAGGTGATCCGGCTGGCAATCGGCCTGCCGCTCGCCTTCGCGCTCAATCGGCCCTTCAAGGGCAAGCGCCTGGTCCAGGGCATCATCCTGATTCCGTTCGTGATCCCGATCGCGCTCTCCTCGCTGGCCTGGAAGTGGATGTTCGACTCGCTCTACAGCGTCATCAACTGGATGCTCATGCGCGCCCACGTGATCGACTACCCGTGGCAGTGGCTCGGCGAGCCAGGCCTCGCGATGTGGTCGGTCATCGTCATGAACGTCTGGCGCGGCTTTCCGTTCTCGGCGGTCATCCTGCTCGCGGGGCTGACGGCGGTGCCTCAAGAAGTCATCGAGGCCGCCAAGATCGACGGCGCAGGGCCCTTGCGGCGCTTCCACTACGTGATCGTGCCGATCGTGCGGCCGATCCTGCTGGTCGGGCTGCTCTATTCGATCGTGTTCTCGTTCACCGATTTCTCGTCGGTCTGGCTCCTGACCCAGGGCGGGCCCTATAACACCACGCACGTCTTCGGCACCTACGCCTACAACATCGGCATCAACGCGGGCGATCTCGGCATGGGCGCCGCCATCACCTTGTTCATCTTCCCGTTCCTGGCCCTCATCGTGATCCTGCTGCTGCGATTCTTGAGGCGAGAGTAGACATGGACGGACGACAGCTCTGGAAGCGGATCAAGCGCGACTACGGACCGTATTTGCCGCTCGCCCCATACCTGTTCGTGGTGCTGTTTCCGTTCTACTGGATGGTCACCACGGCCTTCAAGCGCGACCGCGACCTTTACAACCTCGAGACGTCGCCCTTCTGGTTCCGCGAGCCGCCGACGCTCGACCACATCAACTTGCTGCTCCACGGCACGCTCTTCACGAAGTGGCTCCAGAACAGCCTGATGATCGGGGCCCTCGTGGTGTGCATCACACTCGTGCTGGCGCTTCCGGCGGCCTACGCGCTGGCCCGCATGCGATTTCCAGGTGCCCAGCCCCTGTCCACCGCGATGTTCCTCTCGTACCTGATCCCGTCGACCCTGCTGTTCATCCCGCTCTCGCAGCTGGTGCGCGGGCTCGGCTTCACCGATTCGATATGGGCCCTCGTGATCGTGTACCCGTCGTTCACCGTGCCGTTCTGCACGTGGCTCCTCATGGGCTTCGTGCGCACGGTGCCCCGCGAGATCGAGGAAAGCGCGCAGATCGACGGCTGCACGCGCTTCCAGGCGTTCCGGATGATCATCATCCCGGTCATCGTGCCCGGCATCATCACCGCCGGGATCTTCGCCTTCACGCTCACGTATCAGGAATTCATTTACGCGCTGACCTTCATCTCCAGCTCGGCAAACAAGACGATCTCGTACGGTGTCACCAGCGATCTGGTCCGCGGCGACGTCTTCTACTGGGGCTCGCTGATGGCGGGCGCGCTCATCGGCGCGATCCCGGTCGCGGTCGTCTACGCGTTCAGCCTCGATCACTTCATCCACGGTCTCACCGCAGGCGCTCTGAAGTGACCCGCATAAGGAGGAAGAGAGCATGAGCAAGGTTTCCCGTCGGCAGTTCGTCTCGACCGCGGCCGGCGCCGCGGCCGTCACGGCGTTCCCGCACGTGTGGATTCGCCCGGCGTGGGCGCAGTCCAAAGAGGTCCGGGTCCTGGCCTGGACGCATTTCGTGCCGGCTTACGATAAATGGTTCGACGCGTTCGCCGAGCAGTGGTCGGCCAAGAACAATGTCAAGGTCATGATCGACCACGTGCCGCACCTGCAGATCCCCGCCAAGATCGCGGCGGAGATCGCCACCCAGTCGGGGCACGACATCGTCCAGCTCGTCGGGACCGGCACCGAGAAGTGGGCGACCGCGCTCCTCGACGTGCAGGACACGACCGACAAGCTCGCCAAGAAGTACGGCGGCTGGACGCCGCTGGCCGAGAACTACTGCAAAGTCAGCGACGGCAAGTTCCATTCGGTCCCGGACTTCTTCATCGACTTCCCCGGGCTCTACCGGAAGGACTTGTGGACCGAGGTCGGCTTCCCGAACGGGCCGGACTCGTGGGACGACCTGCACAAGGGCGGCATGAAGCTCAAGGCCAAGGGCTTCCCGATCGGGATCGGCCTGGCGCACCACGACGACTCGCGCGCCTCCTGGCGGGCGATCATGTGGTCGCACGGCGGCTCCGAGGTCGCGAAGGACGGCAAGACGATCACCTACAACTCGAAGGAAGTCCGCGAGGCCCTGAAGTTCAACAAGGCGCTCTACAAGGACTGCATGACGCCCGAGGTCCTCTCCTGGGACGACGCATCGAACAACCGGCTCCTGGCCTCGGGGCGCGGCTCGTGGATCCACAACCCGATCAGCGCCTACCGGACCATCGAGGGCTCGAACAAGGAGCTCGCCGACAAGATCTTCGTGTCGCTCTCGCCCAAGGGCCCCGCGATTCGCCGCTCGTTCGCGAATTGCCGCGCGTACGGCGTCACGAAGTTCAGCAAGAACGCGGACGGCGCCAAGGCCTTCCTCGAGGCGCTCGTCGACAACTACCGCGATGCGGCCAAGGCCTCGACCGGCTACAACATGCCGTTCCTGAAGAACTACGCCAAGCCGCCGTTCCCGGTCATCAGCGAGGATCCCAAGCTCAAGCCGCTGGAGCAGGACGCGGAATACCACTTCACCACCGGCTATCCCGGCCAGCTCACGCCGGCCGCGGACGAGGTCTACCAGCAGTTCGTGATGGTGGACGCGCTCGCGCAGTTCGCGACCGACAAGATGGATCTCGAGCAGACCGTGAAGTGGGCCGAGGACAAGATCAAGGCGATCTACGCGAAGTTCGTCTAGCCGCTGAACGACGGCCTGGCGGCGGGCATCCGCCCCCCGCCAGGCCGTACCTCTCCGCTACTCCTGCCGGGCCGCGACCGGCCGTCCCACCGTCAGCGCGGCACGCATCGCTGGATCGATGTCGTTGAAGCTTGCGTCCGCCTGCACGCCGAGCGCGTCGACCAGCTTGGCGAAGAAGCACCGCGCCGCGGCCGTCGCCGCGATATCGAAGATCTCCTCGTCGCGGTAGCCGTGCGACCTGAGCTCGTCGACGTCCGCCTGGCCGATCTGGTCGGCATGCAGGGCGACCTTCTCGGCAAACCGCATCATCGCCCGCTCGCGCGGCTCGAGCGGCGCCTCGCGCGTGTCCTTCGCGATCGCGGTCACCGCCGCCGGATCGAACACCTTGGTGGCCAGGACGCTGCCGTGGGCCAGCGAGCAGTAGGTGCTCCGGAGCGCCCGGGCCGCGGCGAGCGTGGAAAGCTCGTAGGCCCGCACCGAGAGATTGGATCGAATCGATTTCAGGAGGGTCATCCAGCCCTCGAGGACGCCAGGCCTCGCGCTGAAGGCCCGGGCCCAGTTCGGCAGGAATCCCATTTGCGCCTGGGTGCGCTCGTACATCTCGCGCACGGGGCCCTCCGCCTCCGTCGGCGGCACAGTCTTGATGAACGCCATGTCGTCCTCCTTAGTCCGCCGCCGTCGGGATGCCTCCGCCGAGCTGCCGCGCGACCAGGTGGGCGTAGAGGTCGCCGCGGGCCAAGAGCTCGGCGTGGCGGCCGACCTCGACCAGCCGCCCGTCCTCGAGGACCACGATCGCGTCCGCGTCGCGCACCGTCGACAGCCGGTGCGCGATCACGAGCGTGGTGCGATCGCGCGCGAGCCGCTCGAGCGCCGCGCGCACCGCGGCCTCGCTGACCGCGTCCAGATGCGACGTCGCCTCGTCGAGGATCAGCACCGGCGCGTCCTTGAGAAACGCGCGGGCGATCGCCACGCGCTGCCGCTGTCCCCCGGAGAGCTGGGCGCCGCGCTCGCCGACGATCGTGTCGAGCCCATCGGGCAAGGCCGCCACCATCTCGTCCAGCGCCGCGCGCTCGAGTGCCAGGCGCAGCGCGCCCTCGTCGGCATCGGGCCGCGCCAGCAGCACGTTGGCGCGCAGCGTGTCGTTGAAGAGATAGGTGTCCTGCGCAACCAGCGCGATGCGACGCCTGAGCTCGTCCAGCTCGTACTCGCGCAGATCGTGGCCGAAGAGCCGGATCACGCCGGACTGCGGGTCCCAGAAGCGCAGGAGCAGGCTCGCGACGGTGGTCTTGCCCGCCCCCGACGGCCCGACCAGCGCCACCGTGCTACCGTCGCGGATTCGCAGCGAGATGCCGTCGAGCGCCGGGCGCGTGCGTCCGGGGTACGTGAATCGCACGTCGGCCAGCTCGACCGCCAGACCGCCGCGCGCGGGCGCCGCCGGGACGCCGGGCCCGTCGGTCACGGGCACGGGCTCGGCCTCGACCGCGCTCAGGCGGCGTGAGGCGCCGAGCGTGTCGGCGAGCTGCCGGCCGACCTGCGCCACCTCCCACAGCGGCACGAACGCCGAGAGCGCCAGGAGCGTCAGTAGCGGCAGGCTCGCCGCGTCCATGCGGCCTTGATGAGCGAGCCACGCACCGGCCGCGATCACCGCAAGGCCGCCGAGGCCGGTCGCCGTCTCCTGAAAGGCCGTCTGACGGGCGAGGTCGCGCAGGAACGGGATGCGCAGGTCGTAGAAGCGGCGGGCCTTGGCTCCGAGCGCGTCGCCCCACGCGCTGACGCGCCGATAGGCGACGATCTCGGCCAGCCCCTGCACGGTGTCGACGACGTGCGCGTTGAGATCCCCCGACGCTTCGCGCGCGCGCGAGCCGAGGCGGTCGATACGGGCGCGGCCAACGACCGGGACGAGCGCCGTGTAGAGGAGGAACGGCAGCAGCACGAGCACCAGGGCGCCGCCGTAGGCGCCGAGCACCACCAGGACGACCGCCGGAATCAGCACGGCCACGAAGGCCGGCGTGATCGTGTGGGCGAAGAAGTACTCGATCAGCTCGACGTCGTGCGTGGCGGCGCCGACCAGATCGCCCGAGCGCCGCCGCGTGAGATACGCCGGGGCCAGCGCGTCGAGCTTCTGAAACACGGCCAGGCGCATGTCGGTGAGCAGCCGATACGCGACGTCGTGAGCCAGCCACGACTCGGCCCAGTGGAGAATCCCGGCGAGCGGCGCCACCACCAGGAGGCTGCCGAGCAGCGCGGCCGAGGGCTCACCGCGCTTGACGGCGCGAACCGCGAGCGCGCTCAGCACTCCCACGCCAATCAGCGCGGTCACACGCGCGACGCCGAGCACGAACGTGAGAGTGAGCTGCGCCCGATAGCCGCGCGTCTTGTCGATGAGCGTGTGGATCACGGCCTTCCAGCCGACGTGACCGCCGACGATTGCTTGCGGCTCGTCGCCGGATAGCATGTCGACTGCGGCGTTACCGTCGCCGTTCCCGCCGATCGCCGTCTGGCGCGGCGCCACCGCCACGGCGCCGGCGCCATCCCGCGCCTGAGCGGCCATGAGCCGGGTATAGGCGCCGCCGCGTCCGATCAGCTCGACGTGGGTCCCCTGCTCGACCAGGCGGCCCTCGTCGAGCACGAGGATGCGATCGGCGCCGATGACGCTCGAGAGCCGGTGCGCGAAGATCAAGGTGGTACGGCCGCGCATCAGACGGTCGAGCGCCGACTGGATCAGCGCCTCGCTCTCGGCGTCGACCGACGAGAGCGCCTCGTCGAGCACCAGGATCGGCGCGTCGCGCAGGAGCGCGCGGGCGATCGCGATGCGCTGACGCTGGCCGCCCGAGAGCCGCACGCCGCGCTCGCCCACGACGGTGTCGTAGCCTTGCGGCAGGCGCTGGATGAACTCTTCGGCGTTGGCCGCGCGCGTGGCGGCGTAGAGCTCGTCCGGGCTCGCATCGGGCTTGCCCATCCGGATGTTGTCTTCGACGGTCCCGTGGAAGAGCCACGTCTCCTGGCTGACGAGCGCGACGCGGCTCCGGATCTGCTCGAGACTCAGCTCGCGCAGATCGCGGCCCCCGATCGCCACCCGACCGCGATCGGGATCGTGGAAGCGCAATAACAGCCGCGCGATCGTCGACTTGCCCGAGCCGCTCGGCCCCACGATCGCCACGCGCTCGCCGGGCCGGACGTGAAAGCTCAGCTCCACGTGCGCCGGGCGCCTCGCCCCTGGATAGGCGAACGTGATGCCCTCGAACGCCACGCCGGCGTCGGTCGGCTCGGGGCCCGGCGCCCGGTCGGACACGAGCGGCTTGGCGTCGAGCAGCGCGAAGATGCCCCGGGCCGCGGAGAGTCCGAGCATCCCCTGGTGGAGCAGGGTGCGCAGCTCGCGCAGCGGACGGAAGACCTCGACGCCGAGCATCAGGATGACGAGCAGTGCTGGCACCGACATCGCCCCGGTGCCAACGCGCCAGGCCCCGAGCGCCAGCGCCACTGCGGCGCCGACCGCGATGACCGTGTCGGTGATCCCGCGCGCGAGCGTGTTGCTGCCGAGTACCCACATCGTGCTCCGGAACAGCTCCCGGGCACGATGCTCGAGCTGGCTGGCGCGCGCTCCACTCTGGCCGAACGCCTTGAGCGTGGCCAGCCCCTGCACGGCATCGAGGAAGTCGGCGCCGAAGGCCGCGTAGGCGCGGTTGCGGGCCAGGCTCGCCGACCGGTCGCGGCTGTGCCAGAAGGCCGGCGCCAAGAGCGCGCCCAGCGCGGCGACCAGCAGCACGAGCGCGACCGGCAGATCGACGAACGCCACGAACGCAAAGATGAACAGCGGCGTGATCGCGGAGACGAACAGCTGCGGCAGGTACTGGCCGAAATACGTCTCGAGCTGCTGGACGCCCTCGACCAGCGAGAGCATCACGTCGCCGGTGCGGGCGCGCGCGAAGTGCGCCGGCCCCAGCGCGGCGACTTGATCATAGAGCGTGCGGCGAAGGCGCTCCTGCACGCGGGCCGCCGTGTGGTGAGCCACCATCGTGCGCGCGTAGTCGAGCGCGCTCCGAGCGGCGAGCGCCACCGCCGTGAGCAGGATGGCCGGCGAGAGCGAGGCGAGCGATTCGCCAGCCAGCACCCGCCCCAGGAGCCAGCCGAGCAGAGCCAGGCGCGCGATGCCCGCCGCGACGGCGGCGAGCCCGACCAGAACGGAGAAGGCGATCCGACCGCGGACGCCCGACGTGAGCGCCCAGAGCCTCGGGTCAATGTACACGGCGCTAGCCTAGAGCCTATTCCAGGTCTTGGGAAGCGCCAGATGAGCCAGCCAGGCTGGGGCCGTGTGCCACCAGGCGCTCATCCATCCGTGGCGCCGCGGCCGGGCAGACACGCCGAGGCCGTCCGTGCGCAGGCCCCTCTCGCGGACCATCGCATTGAACGCGCCGCGCGCCTCCGCGTCGCGAATCCGCTCTTTGACCATCACGCGCGCCACATATTCGTTGTCACACATCGCGTGTCCTCCTGTAGCGCTAGGACACCATCGGGCGAGCGATCGCGGAAGCCGCCAGAAGCGGACCGCCCTGCTCCGCATTCGGAGCGCGCCGCGACCGTCGAAGTTGCTAATCTGGCGGCGTGCAGTGGGACGATCTGCGAGTCTTTCTCGCCATTGCTCAAGCCGGCAGCCTGCGCCGGGCCGCGCGCGTGCTCGGCTTCGGCCAGCCGACCGTCATCCGCCACCTGCGGCAGCTCGAGCACAGCCTCGGCACGCGGCTGTTCGAGCGCACGCCGGACGGCCATCGGCTCACGAAGGGTGGTCAGCAGCTCATGCCGATGGCGCAGAGCATGGCCGAGGCGGCCACCGCTATCGATCGCCGGCGCATGGCCTTCGGCGACGATGGCAGCGGCGTCGTGCGCGTGTCGGCTGACGAATGGCCGGCGCGCTTCCTCGCTCCGCGTCTGGGAAGCCTGAGCGACGGGCACGCCGACCTCACGGTGGAGCTGGTCGAGACCCACAACGAGCCGGACCTGGACCGGCGGGAAGCCGATCTGTGGATCCGTCACGGCCTGCCGGCGCGCAACCATCTGGTCCGGGTCGGGCTCGGGACGATCGAGGCCGCGGTTTACGGCGCGGTGAGCCTGGTCGCGGCGCAGCCGACGACGCGCACCGAGGCGCGCTGGCGCTCGTGTCCGTGGGTGGCCTACGACGCCCCGCACGAGTATTTCCGCTCGATGGCCTTCCTGATCGCCCACCTCGGTGAGCACCGGCCGCGCGTGCGGGCGAATCGCTTCGCGCTCCAGCTCGAGGCGATCCGCGCCGGCACCGGGCTCGGCATCCTGCCCTGCTTCGTCGGCGACTCGGACCCGGCGCTCGTCCGGCTCACGGCGCCCCTGCGCGAGCTCAGCGACAACTACTGGCTCCTGGTCCATCCCGATCTGAAGACCGTGCCGCGCGTCCGGCTCGTGATCGACTGGATTCGCGCCGCGTTCAAGGACGAGCGGCCCGTTCTTCAGGGCCGCGAGCCGGCACGCCGGCGCTGACGATGGACTTCGGGCTCTTCTACTACTGCCAGGGCCGGGGCGTCCCCCACGACCAGGCGTACGCGGAGATGCTCGACCAGATCGCGCTGGCCGAGACGCTCGGCTTCGGCGAGTGCTGGTTCGCCGAGCATCACTTCACGGACTATTCGCTCTTGCCGAGTCCGAACTTGATGATCGCGGCGGCGCTGCAGCGAACGACGCGAATGCGCTTCGGCAACTACGTCAACGTCCTGCCGTTCCATCATCCGCTGCGGCTGGCGGCCGAGGCAGCGACGCTCGACAATCTCGCCCGCGGCCGGTTCGACTTCGGGATCGGCAAGGGCGTGCGCCCCGGCGAGTTCACCAAGCTCGGCCTCCACTTCGACGACGCGCCCGAGATGACCGAAGAAGCGATCGAGATTCTCCTCAAGCTCTGGCGCGAGGACACGGCCTCGCACGAGGGCCGATTCTGGCGCTTCCCGGAGCTCGGTCTCAGGCCGCGCGCGTTTCAGCGGCCGCATCCGCCGCTTCACATGGTGGCGAGCCGCCCGGCGTCGGCCGCGCGGGTGGGCGCGCGCGGCTGGCCGGTCGCGATGCATTTCACGCCGACCGACGTGGTCGCCCGCTGCGTGGAGGAGTACAGGGCCGCCGTCGCCGCGCGCACCGAGCCCACCGGCGTCGGCGCGTATCGGTCGCGCTTGCTGCTGTGCCGCGAGACGTACGTGGCCGACACGCCGGCCGCGGCTCGCGCCGAGGGCGCCCTGGCCCTGCAGGGCTTCTGGTACCTCTCCTCGCTGGCCGCGCCCCCGCTCCCGGTCGAATTTTCGGATGCTCGCCTCAAGGAGCTGACGGGTCGTGTCTGGGGCGGACGGACCTACGACGAGCTCGACGCCGTCGGCGGCATGCTGATCGGCTCGCCCGACGAAGTTGCCGAGAAGGTGGCGAGCCTGGAGCGGATAGGCGTCGACACACTCCTGCTCGTCTGCAGCTTCGGCGGCCTCTCACACGCGCAGGTGTGCCGCTCGCTCGAGTTGTTCGCAGGGACGGCGATCCGCCCGCGACGGACAGCGACGCCCGATGATCGGCGCGGATGAGTCGCCCGCTTCGAGCTCTTCGCGAGCTAGGCGTGTCCTTCGCCGGCGCCGACGTGCTCGTGCTGTGCCATCACGAGTCAGGAGCCGCGCATGCTCGATCGTGCGCTCCTTCGATGACTGCCGCTTCTTGACCGATCAACGCCGCAATCCGGCCTCGGCAGACCGTCGGCTGACCGCTCAGCTTCCGGGCGAGCCGCCGGGGGCCCCGAATGCCGGCAGCTCGATCAGCGCGCCTTCAGGATGTCCGGGCAAGCGCGCATCGACGGAGACCCAGATGAGGCCCGCGTCCGGGGAGACGGCGATGCCGTTCAATCGATCCGGCCCAAGCACGCCGATGCCAGGTAGAGCCACCCGGCGAACGGCGATCACAGTGCCGTCCTGTTTGATTCGAGCGATCGTGCCGTTGCCGCGGCTCGCCACGTACACGTCCGAATCTCCGGCCAGCGTCGTGTTGCTCGAGAAGACAGGGCTCGCGATCTCGGGCACCGCCGGAGCGATGTCGACCGGGCGATCGAGCGCCCGAGCGTTCCAGCGCCGAAGCTGCTCGACCCGAAAGATGGGTCCGTCGGGAACAATGGACAGAACCGCGATGGAGCTTCGGACAGGATCCGTGACGTAGAGAATCCGGTCGGGCACCCAGTTCAGCACCATGCCGGCGCGCGAAATTCGCGCGCCGGCGAGCTCATCGAAGACAGTCCCGGCGAGGGCCAGACCATCCACCCCATGCTCGGCGTGGACCTGAACCAGACTGCCATCAGCGTGAAGGCCTGCGAACACGGCCCGTCCGCTTCCGTCAGGCGATCTCCCGAGAAAGGCGAGCGCGATCGCACCCGTGCTCATCGATCCACGGATCAGTTGTGGCGATCGATTGGTTTGGCGTCCCATGAAGATACCGCCGGCCACGCGGCTCGGCGCGCCGTCGAGTGGGCGCCCGTCCGGATCGACGACCGACTGCATGCCGGCAGCGCGGACGCCCCGTGGCATGCTCGCGAACCACGGGCGGCCGAAGGCGTGGTTGATCGAGATCGCTGTCGGTTGAGACACCGATGGCAAGTCGGCTGTCACAGCACGCGCGTTGTAGACCTTGTTGAGAAAGTGAGCGCTCTGCGCCGTGTAGAGCATCACGCAGCCATCCAGAGCTCGTGCCTGTCCGCCGGCGGCTCCGAAGGTCGGCGGAACGACCAGCGTCGTCCGGACTCTTGGATCGATCGACAGGATCGCGCCGGCCGGATAGTCAGTCGTGGCCGGCGGCGCACCGAAGTTCGAGGTGCTGGCGACCAGGATGCGCCTCGGGTCCAGGACGGCGTCGGGCTCAGTGAGCGCGCGGAGAGCCGCCTTGTCCTGGATGGGACCGCCGGGGTGAAACGCGCCGACCGCGCTCACTGCTCCGGCGCCAGGTATCCCGACAGCCACCAGACGTCCGGAAATGGACTCCACCGACGGGTCCGCCGCTTCGATCCACAGACTGAAGGAAAGAACGGCGAGCGATACGATCGACTGGCTGATGACGTAGCGCACCATGGCATTCGAGCTCCGCTCACTTCTTGGCGGGCATCAGCGACGGCCCTTTGAGGTCGACCGGAAGAATCTCGAACAGCAGGTGCTGGTTCGGCTTGTCCGTCTTGTTGTAGACCGTGTGGTTGATGTCGCCCGACTCGAAGAAGAAGTCGCCCGCCTTGTAGATCAAGGTCTGGTTCGGCAGCGCGTACGTCATCTCGCCGAGCGTCATCAGCCGGATCCCCGGGCCGACGTGGTTGTGCTCACCGACGTGGCCGCCGGGCTCGAGCGTCAGCTCGGTCACCCTCAGCTTGTATCTGCCGTTGAGCTCGGTCAGGTAGCCGGCGAGCTCGTGCTCGAACTTGATCTTGGCGGCGAGCCCTTTGGTGTCGACGCGGACAGGGCTCGTGCCGGGAGCCTGGGCGCCGGCTTCGGTCGCGCCGAACAGCGAGGTGAGTGGAAGCACCGCGAATAGCTTCAGGATGTTCCGACGATCGTCGTGCAGATCCATGGGCGGTCTCCTTTCGCGATGTCGATCGCCTCCTCTCGTAGCATCGACGCCGTTATCCGAGCGTTATCCCGCGTGCTATAGTCCGGCCGTCGCGAGAGAAGCAGGTCATGGCGCGGCTCAATCTCGTCCTCTTCGGCGGCTTCCGGGCGACGATCGGCGCCCGGCCCGCCACCCTTCCGCTCAAGAAGGCCCAAGCTCTGCTCGCGTTTCTCGCGCTGTCCCCCGCCCAGCGTCAGACGCGTGAGCGCCTCGCCACGCTCTTGTGGGCCGACGCGCCCGACGAGCACGCGCGCAACAGCCTGAGACAGACGCTCTTCGCGATCCGCAGCGCACTCGGCCCCATCGCGCCGCACGTGCTCGGCAGTGACGCCGCCGCCGTCTGGCTCGAGCCCGGCGCCGTCGAGGTCGACGTGCTCGCGTTCGAGCGCGACGTGGCTCAGGGAACCGACGACGCCGTCGCGCGCGCCGCGGCCCTCTACCAGGGAGAGCTGCTGGAGGGCGTCGCGGTCGAGGCCGCCTTCGAGGAGTGGCTCTGGCCGGCTCGGGAGCGCCTGCGTCGCGCCGCGATGACCGCGATGACCAGGATTCTCGAGCGCCAGAGCGAAGCCGGCGCCACCGACGCGGCGATCGCCACGAGCCTCAGGCTCCTCGGCGTCGACCCGACGCACGAGCCCGCTCACCGGGCTCTCATCCGCCTGTACGCCGCCGTGGGCCGACGCGCCGAGGCGATTCGCCAGTATCAAGCGTGCGTGGACTTGCTGCGGCGCGAGCTGTCGACCGAGCCGGAGCCCGCCACCGTGGAGGCCTACCGGCTCGCCGTCGGCAGTGAGGAGAGCCCGTCGCCGGCGGTCGATTCCAGACCGCCCGCGTCGCCACCGGGCACGACGTTCGTCGGGCGCGACCGCGAGCTCGCGACGTTAGCGCAGCACCTCCGGCTCGCGTCGGACCGCAGCGGGCGCGTCGTGGCGATCATCGGCGAGGCCGGAGTCGGCAAGACACGACTGACGGAAGAGCTCATCGCACGCGTCTCACCCGAACAGGTCCTGATCCTGCGCGGCCGCGCCTACGAGAGCTCGCGCGGGCTCCCGTTCGCGCTGTGGGTCGAAGCGCTTCAGGAACACGCCGCGGCGAACCTGCGAGAGCTTCAGCGTCTCGGCCACGCCTGGGCCCGCGATCTGGAGGCGCTCTTCCCCGACCCCCGAAGAGTCCGGCCGCGACCCGCGCGCGGCGGCGACCGGTTACGCCTATTCGAGGCGCTCGCGGAGCTCGTCCGCTGGCTCGCGACCGGGCGAACGCTGCTGATCGTCTTGGACGATCTGCACTGGGCCGACGACGTCAGCCTCGCGCTCCTTCCCTACCTCTGCCGCCGACTCGCGGCGTGGCCGGTCCTCATCGTGGCGACCGCGCGCGCAGAGGAGATCGCCGAGCGGGAAGAAGCCACGCTCGCCGAGCTCGCCCGCGAGCAGCGGCTTCATCGCCTCGACCTCGGCCCGCTCTCGCGCGAGCAGACGACGGCGCTGGCACGCTCCCTGACCGCGCCCGGCATTGCCGCTACCGACCTCGCCATCGTGCTCCAGCACGTCTGGCGATTGAGCGAGGGCAACCCCTTCGTCGTGACCGAGACGGTGCGGACGCTCGAGGGGGAGCCGGCGCCGGCCACGGATAGCGGCCTCGCGCTGCCGGACGCAGTCCGGTCGATGACCAGAAGCCGCCTGCGGCGCCTCGGCGAGCGGGCCGAGCGGCTCATGGCGCTGGCAGCCGTCATCGGTCGCGAGTTCGACCTCGGCCTGCTCCAGCGGGCTGCCGGAACCGGCGCGCTCGACGCCAGCGAGGCGCTGGAGGAGCTGGTCCGCGCTCACGTGGTGCGCGAGTCGGGCGATCGATTCGCCATCGCGCACGACCGCATCCGCGAGGTTGTGTCCGCCGATCTCCTGTCGGCGCGACGCCGCGCGCTCCACGGCGCCGTCGCGAGTGCGATCGAAGCTCTCCATCACGATCGCCTGGAGACGTATTCGGCCGAGCTCGCGCACCATCATTTCGCGGCGGCCAGCTGGGACAAGGCCGTGTCGTACTCGAGGGTGGCCGGGTCCCAGGCGGCGGCCCGCGGCGCCTATCGCGCGGCGGTCGGCTTCTTCGACCAGGCACTGGCCGCGCTCGGCCACCTGCCGCGTTCCCGGACAACCCTCGAGATCGCGATCGATCTCCGCATCGAGCTCCGCGACTGGCTGATGCCGCTCGGCGAGCTGTCGAGGCTGGCGGCGTGCGTGCGCGAAGCGCAGGCGCTCGCCGGTGAGCTCGGGGACGACCGGCGTCTCAGCGTGACCCTCGGCCATCTCGCGCACTTCGATTGGGCGACGGGCGCGCCGCGCCGAGCGCTCGCTGCCGCGGAGCGAGCCGCCGCGATCGCGGCACGGCTCGACGATCCGGCGCTGATCATTCTCGGCAACTTCTATCTCGGCGAGGTGCATCACGCGCTCGGCAATTATCACACCGCCATCGAGCTCCTTCGCCGCAACGTCGCGCTCACCGGCGGCGAGGGCGTCTACGAGCGCTACGCCGGCCCGGGGCTCGTGCCGTTGCAGTCGCGCTGCTGGCTCGCGTTCGCGCTAGCCGAGCTCGGCGAGTACGAGGAGGCGCTCGCCATCGCGCTCGGCGCTCACGAGGCCGCGCGCGCAGTCCAGCATCCGTACAGCTTCGCGTTCACGGCGTATGCCGTCGGCCGGCTGCACCTTGCGCGAGGAGCGCTGAAGGAAGCGCTCGAGGCGCTGGAGCGCTCACGAGAGCTCGTCGACAGCCGCGAGATCGTGCAGATCCGGCCCATCGTCGACGCATGGCTCGGCTGGGCTCGGATGCAGGCCGGCCGTCCCGGCGAAGGCATTCCGCTGATCCAGAACGCGGCCGACGCGCCTGGCGCCGTCGGCGGCACCGGGCAAGGCCCGATCAGCACGCGGCTGGCCGAGGCGCTTCGCCTCGTAGGACGACTCGCGGAGGCGCTTCGCGCGGCGACACGAGGTGTCGAGCTGGCGCGCCGCCGGGAAGAGCGAGGCAACGAAGCGGCGGCGCTTCAGGTGCTGGCCGACGTCCACGCCGACCTCGACGACGCGAGCCCTGATGACGTCGAGCGGCGCTACGTCGAAGCCCGCGAGCTCGCCGGCGCGCTTTCGATGCGGCCGATCGTGGCCGCCTGCCATCTCGGCCTGGGTCGGTTCCTGCACCGCGCCGGGCAGCGCGACCGTGCTGACGAAGAGCGCGCCGCCGCCACGCGTCTCTTCACCGAGATGGGGCTGACCCGGCCGTACTAGGCGCGCCCGACGTAACGCGTGATGTGGTACGGCGTGTGGGCGAGGCCGGGACAGAAGCGGCCGACGACGTCCGCGAGCCGCTCGTAGAGCGCCTTGCCCGGCGCGTTGAGTCGCGCCAGTCGCTCGCGCGCGTTCTCGGCGTCTCGCGCCAGGGCTGCCACGTCGATCGTGGTCAGGCGGCGATCGCGCACGACCATCCGGCCTCCGATCATCACGTGGATGACGGCGCCACCGTCCTCGGTGTGGACCAGCTGGTTGATCGGATCGTTGAACGGGATCCAGTTCACGTGGCCGAGATCGACGAAGACGATGTCGGCCTTGTAGCCGGGCGCGAGCCGGCCGATCAGCCCCTCGAAGCCGAGCGCCCGCGCGCTGCCCTCGGTGGCCGCGACGGCCACCTCGTCGGTCGTCACCCAGCGCTCCACGTCCGGGCCCTGCGCCTTCGAGGCGAACGACGCCAGGCGCATCGCCTCGTACATGTTCAGGTTGTCCGAGCAATTGGCGCCGTCGGTGCCGACGCCGACGTTCACGCGACGCTCGAGCATCGCGCGCATGTCCGCCAGGCCGTTGCCCAGACGCATGTTGCTGCCCGGGTTGTGGGCGACGGACGCGCCGCGATCGCCGAGCCGCCGCATGTCGTCCTCGTCGAGCCACACGCCGTGGGCGACCGTGAAGCGGTCGGTGACGACGCCGAGGTCGTCGAGATGGGCGGTCAAGGTCTTGCCGTAGCGCTGGAGCCCGACGATCGCCTGCACCTTCGACTCGGCGACGTGCGTGTGCATGCCCACGCCGTGCTCGGCGGCGAGCGCCACGCAGGCGCGGATGAACTCGTCCGAGCAGTGGTGCGGGATCGTCGGCGCGACGGCCGGTCGGATCTGATCGCGGTCGAGCTTCCAGTCCGCGAGCGCGCGACGCATGTTGTCGACGCTGGTCTTCCACGGCGCCGGCCGTAGCTTGTCGACGTCCGGCTTGAACGCCGGCGGCAGTACGTCCATCAGGCCAGGAATCGCCTCGTAGAAGGTGTGATCGGCGACCATCGGCGCGACCACGGCGCGCATGCCGACCGCCGCGTACGCACTGGCGACCGCGTGCAGCCCTTCGGGTGTCGGCGCCGGGAACTCGGCGGTCAGGTCGTAGCTCGCCGTGCAACCCTTCAGGACCATCTCGGCCGCGCCGATCTTGGCGCTCAGGTGCTTGTCGTCGAGCGTCCGGTTGCCGCTGATCCACGTCCCGGCGGTCAGCAGGAGCTCGAGCGTCCAGCGATCGCCCATGCCCTTGGCGAGATTGCCGTGGGCGTGTGTGTGAGCGTTGATCAATCCCGGATGGAGAAGCAACCCGCGTGCGTCGAGGACAGCGGCGTCCGTCGGGGCCGGCATGCCCGGTGCGCCGATCTCAGTGATCGTGTCACCCGTGACCAACACATCGGCGACGACGGCGCGATGAGCACGCACGTCGAGGACACGCCCGCCCCGGATGATCGTGGCCATATGGTCTCCCGTAAGCGCGCCTCGGCCGGCGGGGCTCCAGCCCCGCGACGGCCTGCCGCGCGCACTACCAGCCGTCAGCGGCGAGCTTTGGCGTTCTGGATCGCACGCCAGACGCGCTCGGGCGTCACCGGCATGTCGAGATGTCGGACGCCGAGCGGCGCCAGCGCGTCGTTGACCGCGTTCAGCAGAGCGGGCAGCGCGCCCACGGTGCCCGCCTCGCCCACGCCCTTGGCGCCGAGCGGATTGACGGCGGTCGGCACCTCGTGCGAGTCGACGTCGAACGTGGGCATGTCGTCGGCGCGCGGCATCGCGTAGTCCATGAATGAGCCGGCCAGGAGCTGACCCGTCGACGGGTCGTAGGTGAGCTCCTCGTAGAGCCCCTGCCCCAGTCCCTGCACGACGCCGCCGTGGATCTGCCCCTTGACCAGCATCGGGTTCACCATGCGGCCGACGTCGTCGACCACCGTGTGGCGCACCACCCGGACGGCGCCGGTGTCCTCGTCGATCTCGACCTCGCAGATCTGTGAGCCGTTGGGAAACGTCACCGCCGAGGGCGTGAACGAGGCCTCTTCGCTGAAGCCCGGCTCCATGCCCTGCGGAAGCTGACGCGGCACGTACGCGGCGCGCGCGACGTTGGCGAACGTCACGCCCTTGTCGGTGCCCTTGACGGTGAACTTGCCGTCCTGATGGATCACGTCTTCCGGAGCCGCCTCGAGCAGGCGCGCCGCGATCTTGCGCCCGCGCTCGATGACCTTCTCGGTCGCGCGCGTGACCGCCGAGCCGCCGACCGTGAGCGCGCCGGAGCCGCCGTTGCCGCGGCCGGCTCCGAGCAGGTCGCTGTCGCCCCAGAAGACCTGAATGCGCTCGGGCGGCACGCCGAGCCTCTCGCTGACGATCTGCGCGAACGCCGTCTCGTTGCCCTGGCCCATCGAGGTCGAGCCCGCGAACAGCGACACCGAGCCGTCGGCGTTCACGCGAAGCTCGGCGGTGTCCGGGTTCATCGCGGTGTACGGGCCGCCGGCGACCTCGATCGGGTTCGCGATGCCGAGGCCGCGCAGCTTGCCGCGCTGGCGGGCCTCGGCGCGCCGCTTGTCGAACCCGGCGCGGTCGGCGATCTGCAGCGCCATGTCCATGCCGCGCGCGAACTCGCCGCAGTCGTAGGTGAACACGAGGCCGGTCTTGAACGGCATCGCGGACGACGGGATCAGATTGCGTCGGCGGAGCTCGATCGGATCGATCTTGAGCTCCATGGCCGCCACGTCGATGACCCGCTCGATCGCATAGGTCGCCTCGGGGCGCCCGGCGCCCCGGTACGGTCCGGTCACCGTCGTGTTCGAGAACACGCCGGTCGTCTGCACGTGGATGGCCGGCGTCGTGTAGATCCCGGCGATGCCACCGACGTTGTTGGTGCCCGGGCCCGCGCTGCGCGGCGTGAGATACGCGCCGATGTTCAGGTTGATGGCCACGCGCAGCGCGAGGAACTTACCGTTGGCGTCGAGAGCCAGCTCGGCGGTCGAGACATTGTCACGGCCGTGCTCGTCGGTGACGAACCCCTCGCGCCGGTCCGACGTCCACTTGACCGGTCGCCCCAGCCGTCTGGCCGCCCAGAGCACCAGCACGACCTCCGGATAGACGCCGCTCTTCATGCCGAAGCTGCCGCCGACCTCGCCGGTGACGACCCGCAGATGGCTGTGGGGCACCTTCAGCACCTGGTCCGCGAGCAGTGTCCGTAGACCGTGGGGGTGCTGAATGCCGGTGTAGAGCGTGTAGCGCCCGGTGCGCCGGTCCCACTCGCCGACCGCGCCGCGCGGCTCCATCGGAGCGGCCGCGACGCGGCTCACGACGAAATCGAGCTTGGTGACGTGCGCGGCGCCGGCGATCCCGCGCGCCGTCTCGTCCTTCTTGCCGGCTTCCCAGACGAAGGCGATGTTGTCGGGCACCTCGGCCCACACGGCCGGCGCTCCCGGGCGCATGGCGTCGGCCGTCGCGGCCACGGCGGGCAACGGCTCGTAGTCGACGGATACGAGCTCGGCCGCGTCGACCGCCTGCTCGATCGTCTGCGCAACGACCAGCGCCACGGGATCGCCGACGTGGCGGACGCGGTCGCGTACGAGCGCCGGCCGCGGCGTCGCGAACGACGGCGAGCCGTCGCGGCGCTTGCGCGACTTGTCCGTCGGCAGGTCGCCGAGCCCGTCCTTGGCGAGGTCGGCGCCGGTCAGCACGGCGAGGACCCCGCTCGCGCCGCGAGCCGCCGTCGTGTCGATCGAGCGGATCGCCGCGTGCGCGTGGGGGGAGCGGACCACGACGGCGTAGGCCTGGTGGGGCAGATTGACGTCGTCCGAATAGCGGCCGTCCCCCCGAAGGAGCCGCGGATCCTCGATACGGCGCACCGACTGCCCGACCCCGAATTTTTCGACGGTCACCGGATTGGCCATGATGCTGCGGGAGTATACGCGACGCGGTGTGATACAAAAAGCCCATGACCTACAAACGAAATATCGCGCTCGGCTGTCTCGCCTTCGTCGCGATTCTTCTCGCGGGCGGCCTCGTCGACCGTGCCGCGGCGCAGAACAAGCCCGAAGGTGAAATGCGGTGGGCCCTCTACGTGACGCTCTCGCCGGTGTGGTTCGATCCGGGCGAGGTCGTCGGTCAGATCACCCCGTTCTGGGTGCTCTACGCGCTGCACGATGCCCTCGTCAAGCCGATGCCGGGCAACCAGATGACGCCGAGCCTGGCCGAGTCGTGGACGGTCAGCCCCGATCAGCGCGCATACGAGTTCAAGCTGCGCGAGGGCCTCAAGTTCCACAACGGCGATCCGTTCACCGCCGAGGACGTGAAGTTCAGCTTCATGCGGGCCAAGGGCTCCAAGGTGCTCCACGACCGGGTGAAGGAAGTCGTCGTCGTGAGCCCGTATCGCGTGCGCTTCCAGCTCCACGATCCCTTCCCCGACTTCATGGCCTTTTACGGCACCATGGCCACCGGCGCCGGCTGGATCGTGCCCAAGGCCTACATCGAGAAGGTCGGCGACGACGGCTTCAAGAAAAACCCGGTCGGGCTCGGGCCGTACAAGTTCGTGAGCCACAACCCGGGCATCGAGCTCGTCATGGAAGCGAACGAGAGCTACTGGCGCAAGATGCCCTCCGTCAAGCGCCTGGTCTACAAGGTGGTCCCGGAATCGACGACACGCGTGGCGATGCTCAAGCGCAACGAGGTCGACGTCGCGTACCTCCTCGAGGTGCCGCAGGCACAGGAGATCAAGCGCGATCCGAACCTCAAGCTCGCGTTCTCCGGCGGGATCGCGATCTTCTTCCTCGACTTCCTCGATCAGTGGGACCCGAAGTCACCCTGGGCCGACAAGCGCGTCCGGCTGGCCGCCAGCTACGCGCTCGATCGCCAGGCGCTCTCGGAGGCCGAGACGCTCGGCGCCTCCAAGCCCGCCGGCAATTTCATCCCCCGCGCCTTCGAGTTCGCGCTGTCGATCGAGCCCTTGCCGCACAACCCGGCGCGAGCCAAGCAGCTCTTGGCCGAGGCCGGCTACGCCAACGGCTTCGACGCCGGCGAGCTCTATCAGCTTCCACCGTACTTCTCGCTCGGCGAGGCCATCATCGGCAATCTCCAGTCGGTCGGCATCAAGCTGCGGATGCGGCCGATGGAGCGCGCCGCGTACTTCGCGACGATTCAATCGAAGAAGGCCAAGGGCGTCTGCGTGTGCTCGAGCGCGCTCTACGGCAACGCCGCCTCGCGCATGTCCGAGATCTATCCGAGCGAGGGCGCCTACGCCTATGGCGGCTACCCCGACACCGATGCGCTCTACAAGCAGCAGGCGCGCGAGACCGATCGCAAGAAGCGCGAGGCGATCCTGCACCAGATCCAGCAGATCATGAACGAGCGCACGCGCATCGCGCCAATCTTCGAGTACATCTGGCCCAGCGGGATCGGGCCGCGCGTCGAGAATCCGTCGCTCATGGCGATTCAGCCCTACCCCTGGTCGGCGCCGCTCGAGGATGTGCGCTTGAAGAAGAACTGACATGCGGATCGCGCGACTCGCGCTGACCGTTCTGCTCCTGACTCTACTGCCGGCGTACGGCCAGACGCCCAAGCACGGCGGCATCCTGAACGCGATGCAGGCCGAGGACCTGCCGGCCGGCTTCTCGATTCACGAGACGTCGACCATCCTCGGTCTCTGGCCGGCGATGCCGTGCTACTCGAATCTGGTCATCTTCGATCCATTCAAGCCGCGCGAGACCGCCGAGACGGTCCAGCCCGAGCTCGCCGACAGGTGGTCGTGGCAGGACGACTACCGCAATCTGGTGTTCTTCCTGAAAAAAACCGTGCGCTGGCACGACGGCCAGCCGTTCACGTCGAAGGACGTCAAGTACACGTTCGACGTCGTGCGCGAGGCCAAAGACGCGCCGGCCAAGCTCCGGTTGAATCCGCGAAAAGAGTGGTACGCGAACATCGACTCGATCGAGACGCCGGACCCCTACACCGTGATCTTCCGCCTCCGGCGCCCGCAGCCGTCGCTGCTGATGATGCTGGCGTCCGGCTATTCGCCGATCTATCCAGCCCACGTGCCGCTGGCCTCAATGCGGGCCAAGTGCGTCGGCACCGGGCCGTTCAGGTTCAAGGAGTACGTGCCCGGCCAGGTCATCCAGCTCGAGCGCAATCCCGATTACTTCGTCAAGGACCGTCCCTACCTCGACGGGATCCGCTATCCGATCATCACCGAGCGCAGCACGCGCATGGCCGCGCTCCAGGCCAGGCAGCTCGACATCTCGCTGCCGACCGAGATCACGACGGTGATGGTCGAGACGCTCAAGAAGGCCGCGCCGCAGCTCGTGGTCACCGAGACCAGCCACAGCGGCAGCGACACGGTGCTCTTGAACCACAAGCGGCCGCCGTTCGACAACATCCGGGTGCGCCGCGCGATCAACCAGTCGCTCGACCGCCGCGCCTACGTGAAGGGGCTGCGCTACGGCGGCGCCATGGCCAGCGCGGCGATGCCGCCGCGGCCTAACGGGCTCTGGGGGCTCACCACCCAGGAGGTTGCTCAGCTCCCGGGCTACCGCGATCCGATCCGTGACCGCGCCGACGCGAAGAAGCTCCTGGCCGAGGCGGGCTTCGGCCCCGGCAAGCCGCTGCGCCTCGAGCTCGCCACGCGGTCGTGGGCGCTCCAGACCGATCTGGCGGTGTTCGTCCAGGAACAGCTGCGCCAGGTCGGGATCGAAACGACGTTGAAGCAAATGGACTCGGGCGTGTGGTACCCGGCGCTGACCCGTCGCGACTACACGATCGCCGCAAACCTCACCGCGGTCGGTCTCGATGACCCCGATGCGTTCTTCTACGAGAACTACAAGTGCGGGTCGACCCGGAACTACAGCGAGTACTGCAACCCGGAGGTCGACGACCTGATCGATCGGCAGTCGCGCGAGATCGATGCCAAGAAGCGGCTGGCGCTGGTGATCCAGATCCAGCAGAAGCTCGAAGCGGACGTCGCCAAGCCGATCCTCGGCTGGCGCTTCGGCTATTTCGTCCAGTGGCCATACGTGAAGAACCTGGTCCCGCACCACGTGATCTACAACTACGCGCGCATGCAAGAGGTGTGGCTCGACAAGTAGCTCCGGCAGCCGGGTGCGATCGCAGCGGCAGCAACGCGAGGAGGGCGGCATGGAAGAGCGCGTCACGTTCGTGTCCGGCGGTCTCAAGCTCGCGGGAGTCCTGCACCTGCCCGACGCGCGCGAGCCGCGGGAGCGGCGCGCCGCGTTTCTGGTCCTGCACGGATTCGGCAGCAGCAAGGACAGCGGCGGCAGCGTCGCCAGCGCCAAGCTATTCGCCGAGCTCGGCTACGCGGCGCTGCGCTTTGACATGCGCGGCTGCGGCCAGAGCGAGGGCGTCCGCGGGCGCGTGATCTGCCTCGAGCAGGTCGAGGACACCCAGAGTGCGCTCAGCTTCCTGACCACCCGCCCCGAAATCGACGCGGACCGCATCGGCGTGATGGGCGCGAGCTTCGGCGCCGCGGTCGCCGTCTACACCGCCGGCGTCGATCAGCGCGTGGCTGCGTGCGTGTCGGCCGGCGGCTGGGGCGACGGCGAGAAGAAATTCCGCAAGCAGCACGAGTCGCCCGAGGCGTGGGCGCGCTTCACGGCCATGCTGGCCGAGGGCCGGCGGCGCCGCCAGGACACCGGCGAGTCGATCATGGTGCCGCGCTACGACATCGTGCCGATCCCGCCCGCGCTGCGCGGCAACGTCGCGGCGGGCTCGATCATGGAGTTTCCGTTCGAGGTCGTCGAGAGCATGTACGCGTTTCGGGCCAACGACGTGGTCGGCAAGATCTCGCCGCGGCCGCTCCTGCTCTTGCATCCTGCGAACGACTCGGTGACCCCCACCGAGCAGTCGATCGACCTCTTCCGCCACGCAGGCCAGCCGACGGATCTCCATCTGGTCGCCGGCGTCGACCACTTCGTGCTCGCCGAGGGCAACACGCTGGTCGTCACGCTCCTGCGCAACTGGCTCGACAAATACTTCCCGGCGGCGTCGCCCTCGCGATGACCGAGCGATCGAGCGCCGCGTCAGCGGTGACGGTCACGGCCGACGCGCTCCGCCGGTTCACGCGCGACGTGTTCGTGCGGGCCGGGATGCCCGAGGCGGACGCCGCGACGGTCGCCGACGTGCTGGTGTGGGCCGACCTGCGCGGCGTCGACTCGCACGGCGTGTCGCGCATCACGATGTACCTGAGGCTGATCGACGATGGCGACATGAATCTGACGCCCTCGATCAAGGTCGGTACGGAGACGGCCGCCACCGTGCTGGTCGAGGCCGACCGCGCCGCCGGCCCGATCGCGATGACCACCGCGATGCGCGCCGCCGTCCGCAAGGCTCGCGACGCTGGTGTCGGGCTGGGCCTGGTCCGCGCGACGACCCACACGGCGGCGCTCGGCTACTACACGCTCATGGCGGCCGAGGAAGGCATGGCGGCGCTCGCGCTGGCGGCCTCGACGCCGTTCATGGCCTACCACGGCACTCGCGCGGCCGGCGTCTCGACGAACCCGATCTCGATCGCGGTGCCGGGCGGCGCGCACGGCCCTGTCGTCCTCGACATGGCGACCGGCGTCGTCGCGCGCGGCAAGCTGGTCCAGGCCAGAAAGACCGGCCGCCCAATACCCGCGGGATGGGCGCTCGACCGCGATGGCAATCCGACCACGGACCCGCAGGCGGCGCTGATTCCCCTGCCGCTCGGCGGGCCCAAGGGCTCGGGACTCTCGCTGATGATCGAGCTCATCACGAGCCTGGTCGTCTCGAACCCGATCATCGCCGGCGCGCTGGAAGGTGCGCCCGAAGGCGGTCGACACCGGCAGAACGGCCTGGTGCTCGCGATCGATCTCGGCCGCTTCGGCAACCCGGACGCGTTCCGATCCGAGGTCGATCGCGTGATCGCGGCGCTCAAGGCCTTGCCTCAGGCGCCCGGCGCCCTCGAAATCCTCATGCCCGGCGAGCGCGGTGCGCGAACGCTCGCCGCCCGGACGCGCGACGGCATTCCGCTGCCGCCGGCGATCGTCGACGAGCTGCGCGGCGTCGCCGCCCGCTTCGGCGTGACGAGCTTTCCCTCAGCGCCTTAGCGCCTCGGGGTTCTGGACGTTGATCGGCTGACCTCGCTCGAACGCCAGGATCTGCTCGAAGATTCCCGCGAACATGTGCTCGAGGCCGTCGCGCTCGACGTAGCCGAGGTGCGGCGCGCAGATGACGTTGTCCATTGCCAGCAGCGGATGCCGGCCGCCAAGCACCGGCTCGTCCTCGTAGACGTCCACCGCCGCCATGCCCGGCCGCCCCGCCCGCAGCGCCGCCTCGAGCGCCCCCGGCGCAATGAGCCCAGCGCGGCTGGTGTTGACGATCAGCGCCGTCGGCTTCATGCGCGCGAGATCGGCGGCCGAGACGATGCCGCGCGTCGCGTCGATCAGCCGGAGATGCAGCGAGACCACGTCGGACTCGGCGAACAGCGCCTCCTTGCTGGCGGCCACCGTGAAGCCGTCGGCGCGCGCCTGGGTCGCCGAGTTCTCTCGGCCCCACGCGAGCACGTTCATGCCGAACGCCTTGCCATAGCCGGCCACGACCGCGCCGATCTTGCCGTAGCCGTAGATTCCGAGCGTCTTGCCGCGCAGGCCGATCCCGATCGGATAGGCCTGCCACTTGCCGGCCTTGAGCGCATTCATCTCCTGCGGGATGCGACGGAAGGCCGCGATGACGAGGCCCCACGTGAGCTCGGCGGTCGCGTACGACGGGCGGCCGGGGCCGGTGTGCGAGCAGACGAGAACACCGCGCCGGGTGCACGCGGCGACGTCGATATGCGGAAAGACGCCGGCCTGGCTGATCAGCTTGAGCTTCGGAAGGCGCTCAAGCAGCGACGCACGGATCGGCGTGCGCTCGCGGATCAGCACGAGCGCCTCGGTGTCCTTGAGCCGCCCCGCGAGCGTGTCGACGTCCTTGGTGTGGTCGTTCCAGATGGTCACCTTGTGCGCGTCGACTTTGGAATGGCAGGCCAAGGTGCGGATCGTGTCCTGGTAATCGTCGAGGATCGTGATGTTCATCTCGGGTCGCTCCATTTTGGATCGGACTTGACGGCAAGAAACTCGCCATTGCCTACGGGAACGAGGCTCGTGACGAACGACGCATCGGCCGAGACCAGCGCCACGAACGGCGTCATCTCGGCCTGATGCGACGTCGCATTGTCGACGACCAGGAGCCCGCCGGGCCGGAGCACGCGCTTGAGATCGGGCCACCAGCCCGGATACTCCGGACGTTCGGAGTCGAGGAACACCAGGTCGAACGCGCCGTCGGCCGAGCGCCGGAGCACGCGGCCGGCATTGTCCTGGACGAGCGCGATGTACTCGCCAAGTCCCGATCGAGTGAAGTTGGCCTTCGCGAGCCCAATCTTGTAGTCGGAGAGCTCGACGGTGGTCACCGACCCGCCGACCGCCCGCGCGGCGCTCGCGAGCCACAAGGTCGAGTAGCCGTTCGACGTGCCGATCTCGAGCACGCGCCGCGCGACAGTCGCCCGCACCAGTACCGCAAGGAGCTCGCCGGTATCCCGGGTGATGTTCAGCATCCGACGAGGCCGCTCGGTCGTGGAGCCGTCGTTGGTCTTCCCGAACTGCTCGAGCTCGGCCAGCAGCGCGCTCAACGCATCCATCGCAGCCCTCCCGCGACGAATCGAGAGCCTAGCACGGGCGCGTCTGGCGAGATTGCCTTCGCCGTAGGCCGGTGGGAGAGTAGCGGGCGATGAAACGCAGGGCTCTCGGTCGCGTGGCTGCAGGGATCGTTGCCGTCCTCGGGCTCGTCGTGTTCGCGGCGCCCGGCCCCGTGCGCGCGCAAGGCACGACCAAAATCGCACGGGTCGGCACGTTCGGCAGTGGGGTGAGCCCCGATAGCCTCGAAGCGTTCAGGCAAGGCCTCCAGGGCTTCGGCTATATCGAGGGCCGGAATATCGTCATCGAGCGGGCCAAGTCCACCGCGGACCCGGCCCAGCAAGCAGCGGAGCTCGTGAGCCGCAAGGTCGACGTGGTGCTCGCGCTCAACACCGCGACCGCGCGAGTGGCGCGGGACTCGATCACGACGATTCCCGGGGTCTTCGTGACGTTCGCCGACCGGTTGGCGTGGGGCTGGTCGCCAGCCTCGCGCGGCCCGGCGGCAACATGACCGGCCTGACCTTGATGGGCGGCGAGCTCGCCGGGAAGCGGCTGCAGCTCTTGCGTGAGGTGCTTCCTCGGCTCTCGCGCGTGGCGGTGCTGTGGAATCCGGCGAACCGCGACGCAGAGGGCGCGCTGGCCGAGACACGAGCGGCCGCGCGACCCCTCGGCGTCCAGCTCGACGTGTACAGCGCGCAGACCGTGCAGGAGGTGCCGGCCGCGTTTGCGGCAGCCGCAAAGGCTGGAGCCGACGCCATCTTCGTGCCCCGACGCGATGTTCTTTCGCGAGCGGCGGCAGATCGCGGCGCTTGCCGAAAAGAGTCGCCTGCCGGCGGTCTACCACTGGCGCGCCTACGCCGTCGCAGGCGGCTTCATGTCGTACGGATCGAGTCTCACCGCCTCACACCGGCGCGCCGCGTACTACGTCGACAGCATCCTCAAGGGCGCCAAACCCGCCGATCTGCCGGTCGAGCAGCCCACCACGTTCGAGCTGGTCATAAATCTGAAAACCGCGAAGACACTGGGCCTCACCTTGCCGCAGTCGATCCTGGTCCGGGCCGACGAGGTCATCCAGTAAAGGGAGCCTGCGCTCATGCGCATCCAGAGCATCGAAGCGATCCCGATCGAGATCCCGCTCAAGAAGAACTTCGGCGGCAGCACCTACTCGGTCCTCACGCGCTGCACCGTGATCACCCGCATGCGGACCGACGATGGGTTGGTGAGCGAGGTCTACAACGGCGACAACCGCGAGCACGGCCGCGAGATCGTCCGGCTGATTCGCGAGACCCTGGCGCCGCTGGCCCGCGGCATGAGCATTTTCGAGGGCGAGCGTGTCTGGGAAAAGCTGTTCGCGGTCAGCCACACGAGCCGCGACCGCAAGGTGTTGCTCGAAGCCATCGCCTGCGTGGACTGCGCGCTCTGGGACCTGGTCGGCAAGGCGCTCGGCAAGAGTGTGTGCGCGCTGCTCGGCGGCTATCGCTCGCGGCTGCCGATCATCTCGATCGGCGGCTACTACATGGAGGGCAAGACGCTCGCCGACATCGGCCGCGAGATGGAGGCGTATCGCCGCGCCGGCATGGCCGGCTGCAAATTGAAGGTCGGCGGGCTCACGCCGGAGGAAGACGTCCGGCGCGTCGAGGCCGCACGCAAGGCGGCGGGAGCCGACTTCATCCTGGCCGTCGACGCCAATCGCGGCTGGTCGGCCGACGACGCGATTCGCTTTTCACGCCTGGTCGAGCCCCTCGACATCCGCTGGTTCGAGGAGCCGTGCCACTGGTACGACGACGCGGCCCTGATGGCCCGCGTGCGGCAGGCGACGCGGATTCCCGTCACCGCCGGCCAGTCGGAGATCACGAGCCACGGCGTGCGCCGCCTGCTCGACGTCCGCGCGGTCGACCTGGTCAACGTCGACGCCTCTGAGTGCGGCGGCGTCACCGAGTGGCGCCGCGCGGCCGCCGTCTGCGGCGCGGCAAGCGTGCAGATGGCGCACCACGAGGAGTCTCAGATCTCGCAGCACCTGCTGGCGGGCGTCCCGCACGGGACCTACGCCGAGTGCTTCGCCGACCCCGAGCGCGATCCGGTCTGGCAGACGATGTGGGCGAACCGTCCGACCATCAAGGACGGCATGATGGACGTCGCCCAGGGGCCGGGCTTCGGACTGGTCCTCGACGAGGACCTGGTGCGGCGCTACCGCGTCGAGTAGCCGACCAGGGTTACGCCGGCGCCGCGGCGCGCACGAGCGCCAGATGATCCTCGACCGTGTCCTTGGCGGTGATCGCGCGGATCACGACGTCGTCGACGGCGCCCTGCCACTTCGCAAGCCCGCGCTTGATCGCCTCGGGACTGTCGGCGGCGATCGCGGTCTCGACCGGCTTGAGACCCATGCGCGTGAAGTTGGCGCCGTAGGCCGGCACGCCGGCGTAGCGCTTTCCCTCTTCTTCCAGCCGATCGCTGGCGCCCGGCCCCAGCGCAACTCTCAGATAGGCGCAGAGCCTCGGAACCGGCCGCTTCGCGGCCGTCGCGCCCTCGCGTACGCGCCCGGCGGACTCACGCGCGTACTCCGGAGTCAGCCAGTTGAAGAGCACGCCGTCGGCGACCTCACCGGCGAGCCGGCACATCTGGGGTCCGAGCGCCGCCACGATGATGCGCGTCGAGAGCTGACGGCGGAGATCAGCGACGCCGCCGCGCACGCGTTTGAGCGCTTCCGGATTCGGGCTGCCGACGCCGAGCAGCAGCCGGTCGAGCGGGAGCCCCGTCGACTTCACACCCTGCACGATGCTCTCCGGCCCCCGCGTATGAAGCGGAATGACGCCGATCCCGAGCTCGATGCGCCGGGTCTCCCGCGCCGCCAGGGCCAGCGCCGCGAGACCGTCGGTCGCGCCGGGATGGTTCACCCAGAACGAGCTATACCCGAGGCGCTCCGCCTCTCGTGCCGAGGCGCGAATGACGTCGGGCGAGGTGCCGGCGAACACCGCAAAGCCAAGTCCCATCACGATCTCCTCTCAACAGTGAGCGGTAGCAATCGCCGGGCAGTATACTCCAGCCAATTGTCATGACCGGACCGCGACACGACACGAAAGCCGGAGCGAGAACCATCGGTGTGCGGGTCACGTTCTTCGCCGACCTCCGTCGATTCCTGCCGCGTGGCGCCGACGGGCCGCAGCCGTACACCGTGCCCGAGCGCGCCACAGTCGACGATCTCCTGACGATCATCGGCGTCGCCCCTGACGCCGACCTGACGATCGCGGTCGACGGCGAGCAGGCAGACCGGAGCACACCGCTCCGCGACGGTGCCGACGTCATGCTGTTGAGTCCCATGGAAGGGGGCGCCTGATGGACCGCTACGGCTACTGGAACAAGATCCTGCACGTGAACCTCTCCGACCGCACGACTCGGATCGAAGAGCCGGGCGACGCCTTCTTCCGCCGTTACGCCGGTGGGCGCGGGTTGATCGCTCACTACCTCTTGAAGTACGTGCCGAAGGGAGCCGATCCGCTCGGCCCCGAGAATATTCTGGTGATCGCGCCGGGTGTCCTCACGGGCGCGCCGGTGCCCGGGGCGGGGCGTCACAGCGTCGGGGCCAAGTCTCCCCTCACCGGGGGCTTCGGCGAATCGGAGTCCGGCGGGTACTGGGGCGCGGAGCTCAAGCGCGCCGGCTGGGATGCGATCGTCGTGCACGGCGTCTCCAAGACTCCCGTCTATCTCTGGATCCGCGAGGGAGCGGTCGAGCTCAGGGACGCCAGCCACCTCTGGGGCAAGATCACCGGTGAGGTCGAGGACATCATTCTCGCCGAGCTGGGCGATCCCCTCGTACGCATCGCTCAGATCGGTCCAGCCGGCGAGAACCTCGTCCGCTTCGCCTGCATCGCCAACGAGCTGAACGAGGTGGCGGGCCGCACCGGCATGGGCGCCGTGATGGGGTCCAAGCGGCTCAAGGCGATCGCGGTGCGCGGCAAGATGCCGGTGAAGATCGCCGATCAGCGGGGGCTACTGGCCATCGCCAAGTGGGTGTCGGGCACGATGGACGAGAAGCACCGAGCGTTTCACGAGTTCGGCACCGGCGCCGCGATGCAGGGCAAGAGCCTCGAGGGCGGGATGCCCGTGCTCAACTACCGCCTCGGCGCCGCCGACACGATCGCCAAGGTCGACGCAATCGCCGTGCGCGATCAGGTGCGAGTGAAGATGGGCGCCTGCTACGCGTGCTCCGTACGATGCAAGAAGGTCGTCCACATCGAGGAGCGGGAAGAAGCCGCGCGTGCGGCCGCCGACACCGTCTACAAAGGCCGTGCGCGGGTGGCGTTCGATCCGCTCGGCCGCTACAGCGTGAATCCGCGCTACGGCGGGCCGGAGTATGAGTCGCTCGCGGCGCTCGGCGTCAATCTCGGTCTCGACGATCTGATCGCGATCTGCAAGTCGAACGAGATGTGCAACTACCTCGCGATGGACACGGTCTCGCTCGGCTGCACGCTGGCGTGGGCGATGGAGTGCTTCGAGAAGGGCATCCTCACGCTCGAGGACACGGGCGGCGTGCCGCTCCGCTTCCACGACGCCGACGGGGTCATCAAGCTCGTCGAGATGATCGCCTATCGCCAGGGTGTTGGCGATCTGCTGGCCGAGGGCTCGCAGCGCGCGGCGCAGCGCCTCGGGCGCGGATCCGAGGTGTTTCTGACAACCGTGAAGGGCATGGAGATGGCGATGCACGATCCGCGTCACATGCCGGTCATGCGCGCCTCGTATCTGCTCGCGCCGACCGGTGGCGATCACATGCGCCAGACCAGCAACCGCAACGGCCTGCGCAACCAGATCGGGCTCTGCCACTTCCTCGCCTACGAGGACGACCAGTCGCTGGAGATCATCAAGACCGTGACTGGCTGGGACATCACGCCCGACGAGATGGTGACGACAGCCCACCGGGGGCTAACGCTCGCGCGCCTGTTCAATCTGCGTGAAGGGATGACCCGCGCCGACGATCGCCTTCCGGCGCGATTCAGCGATCCCCTGCCCAAGCACGCGGGGTTGAGCCGCGAGCAACAGGACAAGATCGTGACCGACTACTACGTCGAGCAGGGCTGGGACGCGGCGACCGGTGTTCCGACGCCGGACACCATTCGAGCGCTCGAGATCGAGACCGACGCCGCCTTCGCGAGGTAACAAAAACGACGCCGCGAATGGACCACGAGCTGAAGATCGAAGACGCGCCGCGCCGCGAGGACACGGCGCTCCTCGACGAGCGCCTCTATGAGTTCAACGCGGCCGCCAGCGGAGTCGACAACGGCCGCTTGCTGGCGATCTTCATCCGCGACGACCACGGGGCCATCGCGGCCGGCATGCACGGATGGACCTGGGGTGGGACCGGGTTCGTGCAGGCCATCTGGGTTCACGAGAAGCTACGCGGACACGGCCTCGGCTCGCGTCTGCTGGCCGCCGCAGAAGCCGAAGCCGCGCGCCGCGGCTGCCATCAAATGCATCTCGACACGCACGGCTATCAGGCGCCGGACTTCTACCGGCGTCAGGGCTACGACCTGATCGGCGAGCTCCCCGGCTGGCCGGGCGACAACGTTCGGTTCTTCTTCCGTAAGCGCCTGTCCCCGACCGCTCCCCGCCCTAGCTGACCATCCCGAACGTCCGCTCGATGTTGGCGGCCAGGCCCGTCCGCCAAGGCCGGTACTCGCCGTACGCCGAGAACGGCTTCTCGTAGCGAGGCGCCAGCTTCGCGGTGACGCGCTGCTTGACCTCATCGAGCGTCGCGCCGGTCGCCGCCTCGGTGCGGACGGCCTCGACCATGTCGGCCACGTAGCTCCGGAACGTGTTGAGCCACTCCCGCCCCGTCACGTCGCCGTGCCCCATGATGATGTGGGTGAAGTCGAGCTGCGCGAGGTTGTCGAGCGTCCCCGCCCAGTCCTCCGGGTAGCCGTCACCCATGTACGGCGTCCAGCCGATCATCGCGTCACCGGTGATGACCACCTTCTCCTTCGGCAGATACACGAACACGTCGCCCTCGGTGTGGGCACGACCCAGATGGAGCAAGTGGATCTCGCGGTCGCGGCGGTAGAGCTTCATCGTCTTCTCGAAGGCGATCGTGGGCAGCGCCGGCTTGAGCCCCCGGACCTCGGCCAGATAGGATTCGGCGAGACGCAGATCGGTCTCGAGCTTGCCTCGCTGGCTCGGGCTCGCCGCCTGGATGTCGGCCTTGAGCTTTGCGATCTCGGCCGGCACCTGGCGCACGTGGTCCTGGATGCGCTTGAGCCCCTTCTTCACCATGGCCTCGCGCGTGATCTGGTTGGTCACGATCTCCGCGTCGGGGTACGCCGCCGGATAGGCCTCGTTGCCGTGCCAGTGGTCCCAGTGAAAGTGCGTGTTGACCACGTAGCGGACCGGCTTCTTCGTCATCTCGCGCAGCTGCCCGATGATCACCTTCGCCGCGGAAGGCTTCGAGTGCGTGTCGACGATCATGAGGCCGTCGGCGTTCTCGATGATCGCGGTGTTGCAGTTCACCTTGTACGCGGGCGATGCGACGGCAGCGTAGACGCCGTCGGCAACCTTCTTGATGTCGAACCGCGCGTCGCCGCCGCCGGGTCCTTCGTGAGCACAGCAGTCCATGGAGCGTCTCTCTTTCGTACGCGCGCCTCGGCCGGCGGGGACCCCAGCCCCGCGACGGCCTGCAGCGCGCACAACTATGACGTTGACGTCGTGATCCGGCGCTCAGGCGTGCCGGCGCGACGAGCCTAGCGCGAACAGCCCCCAGCTCGCCAGTACCGCCAACGGCGCGGCGCCGAACGGGATCGCGTACGAGCCGGTCAGATCGTACAGAAACCCTGCGGCCGCGGGCCCGATCGCGGCGCCGCACCGCCAGCCGAGGTTGAGCACGCCCAGGATCGCGCCAAGCGCGCGGGTGCCAAACACGTCGGGGACCGCCTTGGCGAGCATCGTATCGGCCGCGGCGAATCCCACTCCGAGCACCATGAGCGATCCGAGCAGCGCGCCCCGCGACGAGAGCCCCAGCAACACCAGCAGCGCCGCAAGCTGCAGCGCGTAGCCCAGCCGGATCGTCGTGAACGTGCCGAGCCGGTCCGAGACGACGCCGGACGCGACGCGCCCACAGACCGAGCCGATGCCGTACGCAGTGAGCGCCAGCGAGGCGCCGGCGAGGCTGATCCCCTGGTCGTGGGCGAACGGAACGATGTGCACCGAGACCATCAGGGAGAGGCCGCCGAGGAGCAGCCACGACACGTTCAGGTACCACTGACGCATATCGACCAGCGCCTGGGCGAGCGTGAGCCCGGCGGCGGGCGCGATACGTGGATCCGCTGCTCGCGGCCCCCTGGTCTCCCGGGCGCCAGGCAAGCGGACCGTCAGGGCCGCCAGCATCGTCACGAGACCGCAGACGCTGCCGAGCACCGCATAGGCGGCGCGCCAGCCGACCTTCGCGATGAGCCACGCGGACAGCGGTCCTGCCGTGATGTACCCGAGGTTGAAGCCGACGAGCACGAGCGCGAGCGCCAGGCCGCGATGCTCGTCGAACCAGCGGGTCACGGTCGTGGTCGACAGCAGATAGAAGCTCGACATGCCGATCCCGCCCAGCACGCCGACGAGCAGGTAGAGCTGCCACAGCGAGCCGATCAGCGAGACCAACGCGAAGGCGGATCCGGCCAGGATCACGGTGACGACCAGCATCACTCGCGGGCCGTGGCGATCGGCGAGCGCACCGATGAAGAAGCCGGCGACGCCGCCGAGCAGCAGGTTCAAGGACAGCGCGGTCGAGATCGCGCCCCGGCTCCACGCGAACGTCTCGGCGAAGACGGGCAGAAAGACGCCGTAAGCCGCGAGCGGGGTCGAGACTCCGTAGGTCACCGTGAACAGCGCGGCGACGATCAGCCACCGACGCGAGGCCGGGCGCACCCTGAGACTTCTATCACAGAACCGCGTGTCGATTCGCCGTCAGCGTCGCGACACTCGACTGTCCGACGCGAGTCGACTCGTCACTGACTCGCGTCGTCGCGTGTGCCGAACGGCCACACGACGGCGTTCGGCGCGCTCGATCCCCTGGAATTCGGGCGGCGTTCTTCGCGTCGGCACCGCCTTGGCACCCGGCCTGCAGTCCGCCTTCGCGTCGTAGGCACGAAGCATTCACGCGGTGTCGCAGCAGGGAAAGGAGTGAGATGTGGCTTCAACGATGAGCGCGACCGAGCACAGAGGATGGCTGATCGATCCGCGATCGTACAAGGGCGACGACGAGCAGTGGTGTCCGCGGGCGCTGGTGAGCCGCGTCGAGCGAGGGCGATTCTGCACGCATGACGTCCGCGCGCTGCTCAGCGTGACGTTCGACAGTGCGTGGGACGCCGACGACTACGCGGTCAAGATGGCCAAGACGTGGATCGAAGACCGCGACTACCGGCCACTGGCGCCGATCACCTCTTTTGCCACGCCATCGCGAAGCTCACTGGATGGCTCCGGTACTGTGCCCATCCGGGCTTGAGCGCGATCCAGCGGTCGTCCACGAGGCGCTCGCGCATCTCGGTGAGCCAGAGTCCCGCGGTGCGCGCCGCCGTCACGTGGTCACTCATGAGGTGGACGTAGGTCTCGATGGCCACCGATTCGCCGGCGGCGCGATCGAAGTGGGTCGGCATCCCGGCCGTCATGATGAAGTGCGGATGATAGCCGAGGAGCACGTACATGCCGTTCTGGCGGAGCAGGCGCGACGTCTCGCGGTACAGCGGGCGAAGATCACGCAGGTGTTCCTCCATGAGACACGACGTGACCAGGTCGTACGCGGCCCCCTCGAGCCCGGTGGCGAACGCGTCGGCCTGAACGAGGCGATCGTAGATCTTGCGACGGCGGGCGATCTCCAGCATCTCTGGCGTCAGGTCGACGCCGTCGAGTCGCACGACTCCGCGGCCTCGTAGCCACGCGCCGGTACGGCCGGTGCCGCATCCGAGATCGACCGCGTGCTCGACCGCTTCCCAGCGGACCGATTCGAGCGCGTCGAGCAGGACGAGATCCATCTCGTCCTCGACGGTGCTCTCGTACGACGCGAGCCACTCGCGATAGCCTTCGCGGACGGAAACGGTCGGATAGCGGCGGCGGTCGAACAGCGAAAAGTCGAGCATCGGCTCGGATTGTACCGATGAAGCGGCGAGTGCGCCGCTCCGCGCCGATTTGGGCGCGGGGCGCTGAGCGACGTCCCGCTCAGGAGCCTCCGGCGACGGGCGCAGGCGAGTCGGGCGGTTTAGGCGCGTCGGCCTGCTTCGACCCTTCCGCCGCTGCTTGGGGCTGCTTTGGCGCCTCGGGCGGCTTGGCCCATATGGGTCGTTTTGGCGCCTCCGCCGGCGCCTCGGCCCTGGGCGCCTCGAGAAAACTGGTCGGCTCGAAGGAGCGGATCGGTTGCGGGGACCTGACCGGCTCGGGCTGGTCCAGCGGCTTCACCGGCTCGACGGGCTTGACCGGCTCGACCGGCGGCTGCTGCGGGCGCTCCGTCGTGCCCGGCGCCGGGACCACTACAACAGGCTTCGCGCTCGGTTTCCGCACCCGCTCGACCACAAACGCGACGACGCCGACAACGCCGACGAAGAGGCCCGCGAGCACGCCTGGCATCGTCGACGGCACCATCGCACTCGTGAGCTTCAGCTTCGTCCACATCTCCACGACGGGGTACGCCAGCGCCGCGGTCAACAGTCCGACCTCGATCAAGCACACCGCGAGCCCGCGCAGACGGCTCGTGCGGGCGACGCGAGAGACGCTGTAGACGATACCGGTCCCGAGAACCAGCACCACGCCGGCGAAGACCGCCAGATGCGTGCGACGCTCGGCCTTGCTGACCGTGACCTCTACCTCGCGCTTGGCGGTCTCCGCCTCCGCCTCACGCACTGACGCGGCCGTCCCATCGGATGCGGCCTTGGCGAGCGCGACAGCGGTCGAGTTCTTGTCCTCTTCGGGAGCACGCTGGGCAGCCGGCGCGGGTCGACGCCGCGGCTCCGGCGTCGGCTGTGTCGCGACGGGCGTCGGTTTTGGCGCCCCTTCGGAACGCAGCTCGATGCCTCCGGACGGCAGAAAGATCACCGCGGCTGGGTGGGACTGAGAGGCCGCCGGCGCCTCGACGGCCGCGGCGCGACGCGGCGCGGTGGGCCGCGAGGGATATTCCCCGGCACGCGCCGTGGGTCGCGACGTGCTAACACGCGTGGGCTCGTCCGCGCGCGCCACCTGACGCGCCGGCGTGGGAGTCGGCCGTGTAACCTCGCCGGCGCGAGCCACAGCCGGTGCCTGCGCCTGAGCCTGCGCCGGATACTCGGCACACCCGACGCCGAGCGCTTGTCCGGACTTGTAGAGTGAGCGCGCGGCGCGATCGCATTCGTCGTTGGAGACGAAGACGCGGTCCAGCGCCCACGCCTTGTTGTCGCGATTGACGTACAAACGCCATTCGGCGGAGGCTTCGGTAGCCACCATCGCCGTGATCATCATCGTCGCCACAACGCCGACCGCGGTCTTCATGACCGGCCTCCCCCTTTCCGATTTGGCGCGCGCCGGGGTTCCGCGCAGCAATCCGCCATAGAGGGATTCAGCAATGGGTGTGCCACGAATGTCTGCCCGTAGAATCAGCTAGTTAGGGCTCTTTACGAGGGCAGTTTCAGCGTTGGGGTTGCCGAATCCGTCGTGTCGGGTGCCACAGACTGTCGCTTCGCGAAGTGGCGCGCGCCGCCCGGGGCATCGCTGTCGCGGTCTTCCCAGTTGGTGTATAACAAGGGCCCGTAGCTCGAACACCAACAAAGGAGAGACTCGATGGCCCAGCTGAAGATTCCGATCGACGCCCAGCGCTTCTCCAAAGGCCTGTCCTGGAAGGATTACATGTCCCAGATGGGCGACACCCGGGCGCGTACGGAGGACTACTACTCGAAGTCGGTGTTGACCGACGACGAGCGGAAGTTCTTCGGCAGCGTGAACGGGGTCAAGTACGCCATGATGCTGGCGGAGAACTGGTGCGGCGACGTGCACCGCAACTCCCCGCTGCTCGCGCACATCTGCGAAGCGATCCCGGGCTGCGAGCTTCGAGTCTTCTTCCGCGACAAGGAAGCCGACCTGCGCGACACCTATCTGAACAACGGCTATCAGTCCATTCCGGTCGTCGCGTTCTTCGACCAGGACTGGAACGAGATCGGCCGCTGGATCGAGCGCTCTCACGCCGCGACGGGCAAGGCCGCGCAGATCCGCGCCAAGACCACCGACATCGCGCCGAAGGAAAAGGCCGACGAGGCGATGAACGAGATGCGCAAGCAGGTCGGCGAGCTCTACGCGGTTCCGGGTGGGCCGCTGTGGCGCGCCGCCGCGCAGGAAGTTCGGCTCATCCTCGAGCAGCGGCTCGGGATGGCCAAGAAGTAGCCCGCTACACAGCGTCGTTCTTCGCGGCGTGCCGTGGCGAGCAGATTCGCCCGCGGCACGCCGCGAGTCTTTTCAGGGTCTCGCCAGCGCGTAGGCGCGGTCGATCAGGCGTACCGCGCGCAAGCAGTCGTGGACGCTGATGGGCGGCGGCTGCCCCCGACGCCAGTGGTCGAGGGCGTCGCGCAAGGCCGTCAGAGCAATCGGCTCCGCCGGTGCGCCCGAGCTGGTCTCTTCACCGTCCGCGGTCGTCAGCCGCAGCACGTCGTCCTTCAGAGTCAGGATCGCGTCGCGCCAGGCAATCTTCGATTCACCGTCGGTGCCGAGTCGCGGGAACGTGTTCCCGACCTCGATCGTGCCCAGGACTCCGCCAGCCGAGCGCAACAGGACCGAGGCGTAGTCCTCGACCGGCTGGCTGAGCGCGCGTGAGCTGACCTGCGCTCCGGTAACCTGGGCCTCCTCACCGGTCAGGAAGAGGAAAAGATCCAGTCCGTGCGTGCCGAGGTTCCGCAGACAACCTCCGCCCGAATCTTTCGGGTCGAGCATCCACGGCGCGTCCCAGGCGACGTAGCGCGCCGAGGTCGGGCGATTCAGTCGGAAGTAGATGTGGGACAGCGGGCCGAAGCGGTTTTCGGCGAGCAGCGTCCGGGCGCGGGCGACGAAGGGCTGGTAGCGCTGGCCAAGTGGGACCGCGACGAACGCGTTCTTTGCGGCCGCGCGGTCGGCAACGCGGCGGACCTCATCCGCGTCGATGCCCATCGGCTTTTCCATCAAGAACGGGTAACCCTGATCCAGGAGATAGAGCGCGGTCTCGGCCATGCTACTGTGCCGGCCGAGCGCGATCACGAAGTCCGGTCGGGTCTCCGTGAGCATCTGCCGGTAGTCGGTGTACACTCTCGGCCCGCCGAGCGCCGCGGCCCGCTGGGCGGCGATCTTCGCACTCGAATCTTGAAGCGCAACGAGCTGCATGTCGGGCATGCCGGCCAGATGGCGCAGGTAAGCCGAGTCGTAGAGCGAGTGCCAGTGGCTGACCCCGGTCGCGGCGACGCGTATGGGCACGGTGCAAGGATAGCAGGGCCAGGAGGACTACGATGCGGAGCATCGACGTTCACGCGCACCTGACACCGCAATGCTTCTGGAAGGCGACCGAGAACGGCGGCAACTGGCACACGCTGCGCCGTGAGAAGGACGAGCGCGGTCAGGAGATCGCGATCGTCGGCAGCAGCCGGCAGGCGCTGCCGCCGCGCGCGAAGTGGACCCCCGAAGAGCGGCTCGCCGACATGGACTCGCTCGGCGTCGACGTGCACGTGATCTCGCCCTACGTGGGCTTCTACAACTATCAGCTCGACGCCAAGCTCGCGGCCGCCACCGCGCAGGAAACGAACGACGAAATCGCCTCGATGACGCGCGCGTGGCCCACGCGGTTTGCCGGGCTCGGAACGCTGCCGATGCAGGACGTGAGGGCGGCGATCGTCGAGCTCGAGCGCTGTGTGATCCGGCTCGGCCTCAAGGGCGCGGAGATCAACGATCACGTCAACGGCCGCACGCTCGAGGAGCCGGAGTTCCGGCCGTTCTGGAAGGCCGCGGAGCAGCTCGGCGCGCTAATCTTCTTCCATCAGGCCGGCGAGACGCTCGTGACCCAGCGGACCCGGCGCTATCACCTGCCCAACAGCATCGGCAATCTCGTGGACCGCGCGGTGACGTTCGCCACGCTCGTGTCCGGGGGCGTGATGGACGAGTGCCCGGATCTCAAGATCGTGCTCGGGCATGGCGGCGGCTACACCTGCTACGGGATCGGCCGGATGGACCACGGCTGGAAGGTTCGCACCGAGGCCCGCGCTCACATCAGCCAGCCGCCGAGCGCTTACCTGCGGCGCTTCTACTACGACTGCATCGTCTACACGGAGCCGGCGCTCCGCTACCTGATCGACACCGTCGGCGCCGACCGCGTCGTCTTCGGCACCGACTGGCCCTACGACATGGCGCTCGACTGGCCGGTGTCGTGGATCCTCGCCATGGAGAGCCTCACGCAGGCCGAGAAGGAAGCGATTCTCTGGCGAAACCTGGAGCGCCTGCTGAAGCTCTGAGCGCGACTACCACTTTCCGGTCACGCCGGTGCTCTCCGACGAGCTGCCGCTGTCGCTCGAGTCACGGCCTGTGGCCATCGCGATCACCCGCGAGAGCAAGATCGCGCCCACGAACCCGACGAGAGCCCACGCGAGCCCCTTTCGCCCGCTCCGGGCCAGCGAGATGACCGCACCGACGATCGCCAGGACGCCTGCGACGAGTGCCAGCGGGATCCACCACGGCTGATCCCCCGGGGCCAACGCCGCCGGGATCAGCCACCCGAGGCTCGACTCGCCCGGCAGCCGACGTCCGCGGCCCATGGCGTCGAATCCCTTCACGGCGGTCAGGATTCCCTTGGACATCTCGCCGCGACGGAACGCCGGCACGATCAGATGGTCCATGATCTCCCGAGCCCGCGCCTCGTGGGTTCCACGCCATGCAGACCCGAGCTCGATGCGCGCGAGTCGATCGTCGGCCGCGACGAGGAGCGTGAGCCCGTAGCCCTGCCGTTCCGCGTCCGGTGGCCACGCCTTCATCATCTCGGATGCGTAACGCTCGATGCTGTAGCCGACAGCGCCCTGAGCCGCGAGTGATCGAATCGTGACGACGGCGATGGGATAGCCGTGCTCGCGCTTGAGCTCTGCGGCGATCCCTTCGAGGTCGACTTGATCGAGCGGGACGATCAGCCTCGCGTCGTCGACGACGAAGCGGCCCGTCGCTGGAGCTGACGGGAACGCCACCTGAGCCGGGCCGGTCCCCGGGAGCGGCACCGCACCGAGCAGGCCGACCGTCAGCACGGCCATCGATGCGACGGTGTTCCAGCGAGCCCGTGATCCGTGATGGTATATGCCCATACCATCACGTTAGACGGCTCCCGATCGGCCACCAAAGAACCAGAGGGGGCGATGGCTAGTACGTAGTCAGGCCGATGCTACCTCCAGTCGTCGACCGAGACGGTCTTGGCGTACGACGCACCCATGATGCGCCAGTAGCCGTTGGTCTCGCCGCCGACCACCACGACGTGGATGTCCTCGCGCTTCCACATCTGAATCATCTCGTCGGGCGCGGCCTTGAGCTTGGTCGCCCAGGGCTCCTCGCCGAACGTCGCACGCGGGTAGAGATAGTTCTGCACGAGCTGGTAGTCCCAGAACTCGCCGGCCGGCATGCGCGCGTTCTCGTAGACCCAGTCGATGAACGCGTCCTTCTTGGTGAAGCCACCGCGGTCGATGAACTGGCGGGCCGTGATCGGATCGAGCACGAACACCGGCGGGATGTGCGGATCCATCCCGCGCAGCATGTTGCGCACGTGCTCGCGCCAGTGCTTCTCACGAATGCCGAGCGTGTAGGCGGTGGCGCGGCAGCCACTGAAGACGCTGACGGTGCTATCGCTTGCGCGGAATCCGTGCTGAACGTGGAACGGCTCCCACGGGCTCCGCTCCTCGTTCTCTGGGAACGTGATGCTGTTGTAGGCGTAGTTGTTGCCCTGCGAGCCCATGTACGTGAGCCCGGGCACCGAGCCGCCCTGAAGATTCTGCGAGAGTAAGCCGTAGGCGCGCCCGATCGTCGCGTTCGCGTGGTTGTACGGCGCCAGAGCGCCCGTGCCCGCATTCATCTTGATCTCGTGGCGGACCGGTCCGTTGACGACGGCCATGGCCGCCATCGAGCTCGTCGTGCTGCCCCGCGCGCTCACCCCCGTCGCCGCCAGCGCCAGGATCACCGGGAAGTACTCGGGCCGCGCGCCGGCCATCACCGCGTTCACCGCCACCTTCTCGACCGTGTATTCCCACGCCTCGCGGAAGTGCGTCGGGCGCATGCGGCCGACGACCTCGTCGGGCTTGCGGCTCGTGCGAGCCAGCATCGCCGCGACCCGCTCTTCGGTCGGCAGCACGATCGGCAGGTAGTCCGTCCACCGGTTCTCCATGAACACGTGATGCAGGTTCTCCTCGGTGTCAGCGTCGACCAGCCGCGACGTCGACCGGTCGTACTCGATCGTGCCGACCCCGCGGCCGTCGAACGGCATCGTGAGCCCCTCGACGACTTCTTGCATGACGGGCCGCCCCGTCAGCGGATCCTTGCCGTCGACGTACGCGCGCAGCTCGCGCGGCGACTTGCCCATGATCGGCTGAGGCACGAAGACCTGGCGGAGCTCCGACATTCCGTTCACCGCGGCCACAGAGCGGGCCACCCGGTCAAACTTGTCGGTGTGCATGGCAACCGTGGGGACTCCGTACTGCGCTTCGATCGTCATTGCGTGCGCGGCGACCGCCGGCGCGCAGGTGCTTCAGTGGCCGACGCCGACGATCGCGGCGTGCCCCCTGGCCTTGATCTCCTCCCACGTGGTGGGATCGTCCTTCAGGTAGACGCTCGAGATCGGCTTGAACACCGTGCGCACGCCCGGCATGTGCTCGCCGAACCACGCCTGCATCTGCTTCAGGAATACGTCGGAGTCGTCAAAGCGGCAGTCGACCAGATAGACGGTCTTGCCTTCGAGCGTGGACAGACGAGGCGCGAGCGGCTTCGTCACGACCTTCGGCGGAAAGCCCATCGGATTCAGGACCGTGATCTTCTGAGCGCTCATGGCGTCCTCCCTCAGACGTTGTGGGCGCATTATCGCGCAGTCGGGCTTCGGAAGCGGTCGTGGTGTGTGTCTGGTAGACTGCGATCAGCCATCCCGTCTGGGTGTCTATGCAGCTGATCGGGATCGCCCTCCGTATCCGTTCCACCGGCGCCGCCGCAGTGGTGTTGCTCACCATTCTGTTTAGCGCCCCGACCTCGGCGCGCGCGCAGGCGTGGATCGGCCCCGCCTATGTCACGCGTGTCGCAGAGGGAAATCTCATCTACGCGGAGGTCGGTGGACGGATGGTCTCCATCCGATATGCGGGTGTCCACGTCCCGATCGTCGACCATCCGACCTTGGGCCGCGAACCCTACGCGAGCGCAGCACGCCAGGAGAACCAGCAGCTCGTCGAAGGCAAATGGATCTATCTACTGCCGGGCACGCCTTCGAGCGATCGCTTTGGGCGGTTCCTGGCGTACGTCTGGGTGGACAATCGGCTCGTCAACGCCACCTTGGTCCGCCGTGGCTTTGTCGAAGCGACCACGGATCCTCACCACTACCTCACCTATTTCCGAGAGCTCGAAGAGGGTGCTCGCCGCGACGGACGTGGGCTGTGGGGAAATGCTGACGTGCTGGCCTACTACCGCCCAGCGGAGGCCGACGTGGACACCGGGCAGTACCGCGGACGCCCGCCCGACGGTTCCGGCGGTCGCGTCTTCTCAGGGTTCCTGCCGCCGATTCAGCCGCTGCCGCCCGGCACGCCGTCCTCTCCCGCATCGGCCCCCACGATCGCACCGCCGAGCCGCAGCGGCGGCCCAGGCACCTACCCTACGCTGCCGTACGACATGTTCCCCGTGCCGGGCACGACGTACTTTCCCGTGCCGGGAGGCCGATAGACCGCGGACGCCGCGCGCCGGGCTCTCTACCGGAGAATCCGTAGCGACGGCGTATCAAATCGAGATACGCCGCCGAGCGTGGAGAGACGAGGCTCGAATCCTGGCGTGGCGTGCATTGTCTGCTAGACTCCCGCCACCATCCCAATGCCCATGTGGCGGATTGCGGTCGCCTTGCTGTTCAGCCTTCTTACTCCGCTCGCTGCGGAGTCGCAGCCGGCCCAGAAGCTCGCGCGCATCGCCATGGTGTACTCCGAAATCCGGCCCGTCGACGAGCGGATCAAGCGGAACATCGCCGCCCTCCGCGCTGGCCTCCAGGACGAGGGCTACGTCGAGGGACAGCACTATCGTGTCGACTTCCATTCGCCTCAGAACGACGCTGACCTCGCCAGGCTGGTCCGAGCGCTGGTAAAGAACAACGTCGACGTGATCAACGCTATCGGCGCCGTCGCCATCCGCGAGGCGCAGAAGGCAACGCAGACCATCCCGATCGTGGCCCACGACTACGAAACAGATCCGGTCGCAGCCGGATTCGTTGCGACGCTCGCCAAGCCGGGCGGCAACATCACCGGAATGTTCCTCGACATCCCAGAAATCGTCGGCAAGCTCGTGGAGCTGCTCAAGACGGCGCTCCCGGAGCTCCGCACGATCACCGTGCTCTGGGATCCCGTCACCGGGAAGTCTCAGGTCACGGCGGCCGAACACGCGGCGCGAACGCTAGGCCTCGGAACTCAGGTCCGCGAGGTCCGCGCCGGAACGCTGGAGCAGACGGTCCGATCGGTTGCCGACCGCAAGGCTCAGGCCCTTGTCTTGCTGGGTTCCCCGTTAATCGCGGGTGGCTTCCCAAAGATCGCTGAAGCCGCGACGGCCGCCCGGTTGCCGACGATCGCCCTCTTTCCCGCCTACGCGCGGCTAGGCGGACTGATGTCCTACGGCCCGGACGCCCCGGACCAGTATCGGCAGGAAGGACGAATGATCGCGAAAATCCTCAAAGGGGCGAAGCCAGCCGATTTGCCAGTGGAGCGTCCGACGAAGTTCTACTTTCTGATAAATCTAAAAACCGCCAAGGCGCTCGGCCTCACGCTTCCTCAGGTACTTCTTGGGCGCGCGGATCAGGTGATCGAGTAGCTACCAGGTGAACCCGTAGCGCTGGCGCATCAGCTCGAGATACTTCTCGTCGGGCATCGCGCGGCCGGTTTCGACGTACTCCTCATCCGTTAGCTTGCGACGACCCGCGACCAGCATCTCCGCATCCTGGCCCACCAGATACCGGAGCTTCGGCGTCTTCGTGGTGACCGCTTCGTGGATCACGCGCGCGACGTCGGCCGGCTGGCTCGGCATCTTCATCTGCATCTGATAGAAGAGCAGCAGCCGGTGCACGTGCGCCGCGTACGGCGACTTCGGATCGGCGAACCGCTTGGCCTTGGTGAAGATGGGCGTGACGACCACGCCGGGCTCGACGATCGCCACGCGGATTCCGAATTCCACCACTTCCTGAGCCAGCGCCTCGCTGATCGCCTCGAGGGCATGCTTCACCGCCGAGTAGTGGCCGTGTCCGGCGATGGCGAGACGGCCCGCGATCGAGCTCACGTTGACGATCGCGCCGCTGCGGCGCTCACGCATGCCCGGCAGGACGGCCTGGATCATCCGGATCGCGCCGAGGTAGTTCGTCTCGAACAAGCTCTTCACCCAGTCGATGGGCACGTCCTCGACGGGGCCACCGCCACCGATCCCGGCGTTGTTGACGAGCACGTCGATGCGGCCCTCGCGCGAGAGGATCTCGTCGACCGCGCGACTCACCGAGGCCTGGTCGTCGACGTCGAGCGTGATCGGGTGGATCGGAAGCTTCTCCGCGGCGATCGCCTGCGTGAGCTCGCTCGCGGTGGCGCTATTGCGGACTCCGGCGTACACTCCCCCGCCAAGGCGCCCGAAGTGGAGCGCCGTGGCGAGGCCGATGCCGGTGCTGCTACCCGTAACGAGGACGACGGACATGGGGACCTCCCGGGCCGACGATAGCACGCCGGGTGTAGGCGCAAATTCCGGAACCGCCACGACGTCCCCGTCGGGGAATTTTACGATCCGCGGCGGGCGGCGAGCCGGCGCGCTCGAGGAGCGCGCACGGCCGCGCCGCGATCGCCGTGGTCTTACGCGCGGTTGCTCGATGCGCCAGTCACCGACAGCGTGACGGGAACGTCGCTTGCAGCCATATCGCGCCACGTTGGGGAACAGAACGAAACCGAAAACGTTTCAGACACCCTATGGGAGGGTGGCCAACCGTGATGCCAGTAATCTCGCCCTTAGATCTCTTCCAGCTCGCCCTGGCGCTGATCGTCGCGTTGGCCTACCGGCGCTTCCTCACATAAGCGACATAGCCGCGAGCTAGTCGTCAGCGCTCCTTCTTCATCTCGGCGAAGACTTCCTTCGCCGTCAGCAGCGCCTCGCGGATCAGCGGCACCCCGACGTAGCCCGACAGGTGTAGCAGCACCTCGACCAGCTCGTCCTCGCTCCAGCCCTGTCGGCGCGCCATCCGAAGATGGATTGCGAGCTCCGGCGTGCGCGCCGTGGCGGCGTCGGACACGACGCAGATCAACGTGCGGGTCTTGAGATCGAGCCCGGGCCGCGTCCACAGGGCGCCGAAGACGGTCTCGGTGGCGACGTCGATGAACTTCTTCATGATCGGGTCGTTGTAGGCGTTCTGGTTCGCGCGTTCGACGTAGGCGTCGCCCAGCAGCTGGCGGCGCACTTCTTTTCCCTTCTCGTAGGTCTCACTCACGGCCATGGTCGGGCTCCTTTTCGAGAGATTGGGCGGATTGTATGTCATCGAGAGGCCGGCCGAGGCGTGTGATAGCCTCACGGAGCGAAAGGAGTCACCCGTGACCGTCAAGCTCGGCATGTTCACGATGCCGCTTCATCATCCCGCGCGCGACTACGCCGACCTGCTCGAAGAGGACCAGGAAGCAATCGTCCTGGCCGATCGGCTCGGCTTTTCCGAGGCCTTCGTGGGCGAGCACTTCAGCTCATGGAGCGAGCGGATCACCTCGCCGCTGATCTTCCTCGCCACCGTGATCAACCGTACGAGCAACATCCGCCTCGGAACGGGCGTCATCAACATGCCCCACGTGCACCCGGCCACCGTGGCCGCGCAGGCCGCGATGTTCGATCAGCTCGCCCGCGGCCGCTTCATCATGGGGATCGGGCCGGGCGGCCTCGTCAGCGACCTCGAGCTGTTCGATTCCGGCGCGCCCGAGCTTCGCCCGCAGATGGTGCTCGAGTCGATCGACATGATCCTGAAGCTCTGGGCTCAGGATCCGCCCTACCGGATCGACGGCCGCTTCTGGAAGATCTCGCTCGAGCAGGCCATCTGGCCCGAGTTCAAGGTGGGCTACATCCCGCGCCCGTTCCAGCAGCCGCATCCGCCGATCGCGCTCTCGATCCTGACGCCGAACTCGACGAGTGCTCGCACCGCCGGCGAGCGCGGCTGGATCCCGATCTCCGGCCAGTTCTTCCACCGGCGCTATCTGAAAGGCCACTGGGAGCGATACGTCGAAGGCTGCCAGAATGTCGGGCGGCGGCCCGATCCGGACGTCTGGCGCGTGTCACGCAGCGTGCTCGTCACCGAGACGGACGCCGAGGCCGAGGATTATCTGGCGGACCCCGAGAACGGGCTCTCGTTCTACTACCACTTCTTCATCCACAGCTTCTCCAAGGGCCGCAAGGCTCTCTTCATGCTGAAGCCCGACCTCGACATGCCCGACGATGCGGTCACGCTCGACGCGGTCAAGCGCGCGCTGGTCATCGCCGGCAGCCCTCGTCGGGTGCTCGACCAGCTCGTGGCCCTGCGCGAGGAGATCGGCCACTTCGGAACGCTCTTGATGTCCGGCCAGGACTGGGATCAACCCAAGCTGTGGCGCCGCTCGATGGAGCTTCTGGCGACCGACGTGATGCCGCGGTTCTCGCGGCACGCCGACGCGACACCCCTGCGATGAGGTGCTGAGATGAAGATCGCCACCTGGCAAGGTGAAGGCCGCTTCACGATCGATTCGGCGCCCGAGCCCGCGGCCGGGCCCGGTCAGGTCGTCGTCGACGTCCACGCCGCCGGCATCTGCGGCACGGACGTTCACGCCACGCAGGGGCTCTTTCCATGGAAGCCACCGCTCGTGATGGGCCACGAGTACACGGGTGTCGTACGCGAGGTCGGCCGCGGCGTCAGCAAGAGCCTGGTCGGGCGCACGGTCGGCTGTGAGCCGTCCTACGGCTGCGGCAAGTGCATGGCGTGCGCCGCCGGGCGCATCAGCCAGTGTCCGGATTGCGTGCGTGTCGGCGGCTTCGCGGAGCGCGTGGCGCTGCCGGCGCGCAACATCCACGCGCTGCCGCGCGGGCTCGATCCCGTCACGGCGGCGATGACCGAGCCGACCGCCTGCTGTCTGGCCGGGCTCGAGACGTTCAAGATGCCGCGCGGCGCGACCGTGCTCGTCATCGGCGGCGGCATCATGGGGCTCGTCACGATGGCGCTGGCGGGGCGTCTGGGCGCCAAGCGGCTGATCCTCTCGGACCCGATCGAGGAGCGGCGCAAGATGGCCAAGAGCCTCGGCGCCGCCGTGGTCATCGACCCCACGCGCGAGAACCTGCGCGAGCGCGTGATGGAGCTGACGCAGGGGCGCGGCGCCGAGGTCGTGTGCGAGGCGGTCGGCAAGCCCGAGCTCGTCAAAGAGGCGATCGGGCTGACCCGCCCGAACGGCTTCTTCCAGCTCGTCGGCGTGAATCCCAAGGGTAGCGTGCTGCCGCTGGATCTGTGGGACGTCCACTTTCGCGAGATCAGGATCGGCGGCGCCTTCGGCCGCGGCACTTCATACAAGCGCGCGCTGGCGATGATGCCGAAGCTCGGCTTGAAGAAACTGGTCACCGCGCGATTCCCGCTCGACCGGATCGCCGACGCGTTCGTGCACGCGGCCGCCGGTCACGGCGTGAAGACGATGATCACGGCGGCGAGCGCCTGAGGACTCTGACGTCATGACGACCGTGAACGGAATTCGCCGCCCGCTCGAAGGCATGCTCGTGCTCGATCTCGGCCAGATCTACAACGGCCCCTACTGCGGGCTTCTGCTCGGCTTCATGGGCGCCCGCGTGCTCAAGATCGAGGGCCCCGAGGGCGACATCGTCCGGCGCCGCAAGCGCCAGGTGGAGCCCTACCCGCTCGTGATGCTGAACTCGAACAAAGAATCGGTGGTGCTCGACCTCAAGCATCCCGATGGCAAGGCGCTCTTCCTCCAATTGGCCCGCAAGGCCGACATCCTCGTCGAGAACTTCGCCGCAGGCGTGATGAATCGGCTCGGCCTCGGCTGGGAGGTGCTGCACAAGGAGAACCCGCGCCTGGTCTACGGCAGCGGCACGGGCTTCGGCCTCTCCGGTCCGTATCGCGACCTGCCGGCAATGGATCTCACGATCCAGGCGATGAGCGGCATCATGAACGCCACCGGCTACGCCGACCGCCCGCCGGTCAAGGCGGGCCCGGCCGTGTGCGACTTCCTCGGCGGCGTGCACCTCTTCGCCGGCATCCTGGGCGCGATCGTGCAGCGCGAGCGTACCGGCCAGGGGCAGTTCGTGGAGGTCGCAATGCTCGACGCCGCGATCATCGCGCTGGCCAGCGCGCTCGGCGTGTTCATGGACGGCGATACGAAAGTGCCGCCGCGCACCGGCAACCGCCATCCGGCGCTGGCGATGGCGCCCTACAACGTCTACGAGACCCGCGACGGCCACATCGCGATCTTCACCGCGTCGGATCGCCACTGGGAGAGCATCACGAAGGTGCTCGGCCGCGAAGATCTACTGGAACACCCCGACTATGCCACGACGCCGGGCCGCGCCGCGAAGGTCGAGGAGATCGACGCGATGGTGACGGCGTGGACGCGCGAGCGGACGAAGAACGAAGTGATGCAGATCCTCACCGAGGCGCACGTGCCCTGCGCGCCGGTGCGCACCGCGGCCGAGGTAGTGGCGGATCCGCACCTGAACGCGCGCGGCGTCTGGAAGGAGATCGAGCATCCGAGGCGCGGCAAGACGAAGGTGCCGATCTCGCCGATCCGGCTGCACGGCGCCGACCCCGCGGTCGCGCGCCCGGCGCCGCTCCTGGGTCAGGACACCGATCGCGTGCTGGCGGACCTTCTCGGGCTCGGGAAGGACGAGCTCGCGGCGCTGCACGCCGCGGGGGTGATCGAGCCCGTCAAGACCTGAGGCCGCGCGCCTCGCAGTCGCAGCGTCTCGCAGCCCTATAAAAGGAGAACCGCCGTGGAGCTTTCAGGACAGGTCGCGATCGTCACCGGCGCCGGCCGTGGCATCGGCCGAGCTACCGCGCTCGAGCTGGCTGGAATGGGCGCTGACATCATCGTCGCCGAGATGGATCAAGCCGGAGCCGAGCGCACGGCCTCCGAGGTGAAGGGGCTCGGGCGCAAGGTCAGCGTCGTGAAAACCGACGTGACGTCCCGCGCCGATCTGAAGGCCATGGCCGACCGCGCGCGCGCCGAGTTCGGTCGCATCGACATCCTCGTCAACAACGCCGGCATCTATCGCGCGGCGCTCCCGCTCGACATCACCGAAGAGCACTGGGACGCGATCATGAACGTCAACGCCAAGGCCGTGTTCTTTGCCAGCCAGGCGGTGCTGCCGACGATGATCGCGCAGAAGCGCGGCGCCATCGTCAGCCTCGCGTCGATGGCTGGCAAGGTCGGCAGCCGGAACAACCTGCCCTACAACGCGAGCAAGGCCGCGGTCGTCAGCATGACCAAGAGCCTCGCCCTGGCCCATGCCGCCGACGGCATCCGCGTGAACTGCGTGTGCCCCGGCTTCGTCGAGACCGACATGTGGACCGCGGTCGCGCGCGAGCAGGGCAAGCTGATGGGTCTCTCCGCGGAGGAGTTCACGCGCGCTCGCGCGAGCACGGTGCCGCTCGGCCGTATGGAGCGCGCCGAGGACGTCGCCAACGTCATCGGCTTTCTGGTCTCGAGCAAGTCGGGCTACATGACGGGCCAGGCGCTAAGCGTCGACGGCGGTCTCGTCATGCACTGAGTCGCCTCCGCGGTCGACGATCAGTTCACTTGTCCAGCCGCGCAACCTTGCGGGTCGTGGGTCTGCGAGCAATTCAGGAACAGCAAGATGGACCACACCGACTGATCCATGTGCCGCCAGGAGTCGACCACGCGGATGGTCGCCGCCCTCAGCTCGGGCCCAGGGCTGGTCGCCATCGACTGGACTATTGAGAAATACCTCTCGGTCATGGCACCAGACCGAAAGTCGGTCAGCCGCTTCGTGTAGTTCAGGATGCGCCAGAACTGGCTCACGTTGCTATCGCCGACTCCGGCCATGACCGCGAGTCCTCGTGCATACGCCTCGACGATCAGCTGGCCCGACTGCACGACGATGTTCCAGTTCGCCGCCGACAACGCTGCCACTCCGTACTGCTGAATCGCAAACTCGAATCCGTCGAGGAAGTAGGCGGAGCCCCGGGCGAGCTCGGACTGCGTCTTATCGTAGTCTCCGTGCGGCCCCACGAGCGCCGGGTACGACGGCGGGCGGGCATCGGCATAGGCGAGGCTGCGGTCGAGCGGCCCGATGGCAGCCCGTGCGGCGGCAAGATGCGACGACGCGACCCTGAGATTCGGACCCGTCGCATCGGCGATGGTGTTTCGCGCAGTGTCGATCTTCGGTATGACCGCGTCGAGGTGGGTCCACGCGTCCGCCACCCGCTGAGCCCTCGTCACGGGATCCGGTACGATGAACTGGAGCGGCGACACGACGTCGACGAGCAGCGACAGCGCCGTCATCGCTTCGCGCGTCGCCCTGATCGTGTAAATGACGGCCAGCCGCCGCATCGCCAACGTGTCTTCCTGGTCTCGAACAGCCACGGCCATCGCTGCTAGCGCCAGGTCGAGGCGTCCCACGACGTCGGTGCGAATCTTCTCGACCTGCTGGGCCTCGGCCGGCGTGAACGCCGCGTGGACGGGGCTGACTCCCAGGAGCGTGATGGTGAGTACTACCGCGCACACGATCCACATAGCAGGACTCCCTTCCAGTCGGTCGCCTTTCCTCGTCCGGCCACGAGGGCCGGCGCCACAGCAAACGAGCCCCTGAGCTCTTAGAATCTGCTGACTGCAAACGGACTGCCTAGAGCGCGCCGAGCTTCTCAATTAGGCGTGTGCGTTGAACACTTCGGCCTCCTCGGACACTGGGCACGTCGTCGCGTCATCTCCATTTGTAAAGATTCCTGACGCTTTTAGCCTTCCGTTCAATTCCCCATCACGATCCCGCCGTCTACGTTGATCGCCTGCCCGGTCATGTAGTCCGAATCGGGCCCGGCCAGGAACGCGACCACGCTCGCGACGTCTTCCGGGCGCTCCGGCCGTCCGAGCGGGATCGCGCGGATCCGGCGCTTCCATGCCTCGCCCTGTGCGAGTCCCTCGATCGCGCCCAGCTCGCGGTCGATCTGCTCCCACATGGCGGTGTCGACGGCGCCGGGGCAGACGCAGTTCGATGTGATGCGCTCACGCGCCAGCGCCTGGGCCGCCGAACGGGTGATGCTCACCACACCGGCTTTCGACGCGGAGTACGGCGTCGTCATGTGGTTGCCGCCGCGATAGGATGCGATCGACGCGGTCTGGATGAGCTTGCCGCGCAGCTCGGAGCCGGCCATGGGATCCTGGCGCACCATGCGACGGCTCACCGCCTGCAGGACGAAGAACACGGCGCGCAGGTTGACGTTCATTACGCGATCCCATTCGTCTTCCGTCACGTCGAGCATCGGCTGCACGCGGATCACACCGGCGTTGTTGAAGAGCACGTCGAGCCGGCCCCAGCGCCGGTACGGCTCCTCGACCATCCGCTCGATGTCCTCTCGCCGGGTGACATCGGCGCGGATCGCGACCTGACCTAGCTCGCTCGCCACCTTCTCCACGCCCGGATCGAGATCCGCCAGCACGAGCCTGGCGCCGTCGGCTGCGAGTCGGCGCGCGCACGCCGCCCCGATGCCGCGCGCCGCGCCGGTGATGAGTACCGTCCGTCCGTCGAGCTGTCCCATTGCCTCACCTCGGTTCGGTTTCGGTGTATATGAGAGGTCCTGAACGATATCACCTGAAGGGAGAGCCGATGCCTGCGTACATCATCGCCGAGGTCGACGTGACTGATCCGGCCGGCTTCGAGGACTACCGAAAGCTCGTGCCGCCAACCATCCAGAAGTACGGCGGCCGCTACGTCGTTCGCGGCGGTGCCACCAAGACGCTCGAGGGCGGCTGGGAGCCCAAGCGGCTGGTCGTGCTCGAGTTCCCGAGCGTCGAGCAGGCCCAGCGCTGGTACGACTGCGAGGAATACCGGGCGCCGAAGGCGCTCCGGATCAAGACGACGTGCTCGCGACTGGTCCTGGTCGAGGGCGTGAGCGGCTCATAGCAGGCACACCCATAAAGGAGACCGCCATGGCGTTTCGGATCAACCACATTCATCTCAAGGCGGCCGATCCGCGGAAGACGGCGGACTGGTACGTGAAGGCCTTCAACTTCAAGATCATGAGCGACGAGACGCGGTCGTTCGGCGATCGCTTCGTCCGCTGCCAGAGCGAGGACGGCGGGATGGGAGTGAACATCTCGGGCGCGCGCACGGGCGAGCGGCTCGGTCCCGGTGACGCGAGCGCCCATCACGGGCTCGAGCACTTCGGCTTCGACTCCACGAGCCTCGAGACGGACATCAAGCGCCTGGAAGGACTCGGGGCGCGCCTGCTCGAAGGCCCGATCCAGGTGCCGAACGGGCCGCGCATCGCGTTCATGTGGGCGCCCGACGACGTCCGGGTCGAGCTGATCGAGCCGCGCAAGATCGCCGGCGGGTCGGGCGGCTGCTGCTGAGCCGTCGAGATGGGCGGGGCGCCGGAGCGCCGTGCGAGCGCTCCGGCGCATCCGCCTCTGAGTAAAGATTTCCTCTGTGGTGTGATCGGCCTTACACGGCCGTCTGAGTGGTACGCGGCCAACTAGCGAATCCTAGAAGCGTTCCCCAGCCCCAGGCGTTGGCACGACTTTAGCCTCCTGCATTTTCGGAGGGTTGGATTTATGGACGCTTCAAGGTCAGGCGCGACCGAGTCCGTGTACTGGGCACTCGACGGCGGCATCCATCACGCGAAGTGCGCCCAGCGGATGGTGCTGACCGCCCGCGACTCGCAGGAGCTGAGCCTCTCCTGCCTGTCCTGCGCCGAGTCGGTACGGCTGCCGGTGTCGGCGCTGTCGCGCGTCTCCGTCGCGACGTAAAGCGGCGGGGGTCACGGCGGGGCGTGAGCCCCACATCCAAACGACGGTCCGGCGAGCGGCCTAGTACGCCCGACCGAAGATGGCGACCTGCTTGGCCGGCCGGCCGGTGCCGATGCAGGCGCCTTCGCCGCCCGGCTGCTCGATCGGGATGCACCGGATCGTGGCTTTCGTATCGTCCTTGATGGCCGCCTCGCGATCGCTGTCGCCCGACCACCACACCCGGCAGAAGAGCCCCGCTTCGATCGCCTGCTTGAACTCGTCGTAGCTCCGAGGCTCGGCGGTGTTCTCGCGCATGAAGGTCTGCGCCCGCTCGAACATCGCTTTCTGGATCGACACCAGCATCGTGTTCACCGCGGCGGTCAGGCCTTCCTCCGGCACGAAGGACTTCCCGGCCTTGCCCGGCATGTCGCGGCGAGCCAGCACCACCTGCCGCTTCTCGACGTCGCGCGGGCCGACCTCGATGCGGAGCGGCACGCCGCGCATCTCCCAGTCGTTGAACTTGAACCCCGGGGTCACGCCGTCGCGCTCATCCAATCGCACGCGCACGCCGCCGTCCGCCAGCTGCGTCCGCACACGACGTGCGGCCTCCAGCACCGTGACGCGCTCGGCGTCGCTTCGGTAGATCGGCACCACGACCACCTGGTACGGGGCTAGCCGGGGCGGCAGCACCAGACCCTGGTCGTCGCCGTGCACCATGATGATCGCGCCGATGAACCGCGTCGACAGCCCCCACGACGTGGTCCAGCAGTGCTGGAGCTGATTGTCGCGATCGAGGTACTGGATGTTGAACGCCTTGGCAAAGTTCTGGCCGAGGTTGTGCGACGTGCCGGCCTGGAGCGCGCGCTTGTCGCCCATCATTGCCTCGATCGTGTAGGAGTGCAGCGCGCCGGCGAACTTCTCGGACTGCGACTTCACGCCCGGGATCACGGGCACCGCGGCCTCGTTCACCGCGAAGTCCGTGTAGACGTCGAGCATCTGCCGCGTCTCGGCCTCCGCCTCGTCGTAGGTCGCGTGCGCGGTGTGGCCTTCCTGCCACCAGAACTCGAGCGTCCTCAAGAAGAGCTTGGTGCGAAGCTCCCAGCGCACGACGCTGTTCCACTGGTTGATCAGCACGGGCAGGTCGCGGTACGACTTGATCCAGTTCGCGTACGCGTGGCCGATGATCGTCTCTGACGTCGGCCGCACCACCAGCGGCTCGGTCAGCTCCTCGCCGCCGCCGATCGTGACCACGGCCAGCTCCGGCGAGAATCCCTCGACGTGTTGTTTCTCCTTCTCGAGGAATGACTTCGGGATGAAGAGAGGGAACGCCGCGTTGACGTGGCCCGTCGCCTTGAAGCGCCGATCAAGCGCGCCCTGGATGTTCTCCCAGAGCGCCCAGCCGTAGGGCTTGACGATCATGCAGCCGCGCACCGGCGCGTAATCCGCCATGTCCGCGCGCAGCACGAGCTGGTTGTACCACTCGTTGAAGTCCTGCTGCCGGGTCGGCAGGCTATCGGCCATTCGACGCCTCCGCGGGTGTGCTCACGACGTGCGCTCGAGGATGTGGACGCCGCGCCCGCGGTCGATCAGGTACATGAGCCCGCGATCGTCGACGCACACGTCGTTGCTGCACACGCGCGACGAGCCCTCGGGCACCGGCGGCAGGAAGTGGCCGACCTCGCGCGGCGCGTGCGGGTTCGCGATGTCGACCAGGCGCAGGCCGTGGGCAAACCACGCCACCGGGATCTCGGTCGACGTGATCTTCTCGCACGGCTGATGGCAGCCCGTAAAGTCCGGCTGGGCCGCGCCGTCCGTGTCCACCTGGAAGCTCGCGAAGGGTACCGGCTTCTTTTCTTCGCTGATGTCGACGAGCCACAGGAACGAGGGCGGCCCTTGCTTCAGCTTGGCGACGTCCTCGTCGGCGACCAGCATGACCTTCCGGCCGTGAAGCGGAAACGGCACGGGCAGCGCGGTGTGAGTCGGCGTCAGGAACGGCGGGCTCCAGTCGAGCCCCGAGATGAAGCGCGGCTTGGCCATGTCCTCGATGTCGAGGATCACGAATCCGCCGTGCCAGTAGCTCACGTAGAGCCGATTGCCCTCGCGGATCGGGTGATGGCAACGGTGCTGCCGTCCGGACCACGTCGGCGTCTCGCCGCCCGCCGTCCACTGACCGGGCATCCACCAGCGGCCGACTTCTTGAGGGCGGCTCGGATCGGCGAGGTCGAGGATCATCACGATGTTGCCGACGTAGCCGTCCATCTCGGGGGAGATGTAGGCGTAGCGGCCGTCGAACGTGAAGCGGTGCACGCCGGTGCCGCCGCTGCGCCACAGGGTGATCTCGCGCGGCCGGCTCGGGTTCGACACGTCGTAGATCCCGAGTCCGCGCGGCGCGTCGGGCGAGGACACCTGTCCGTGGGCCTCGCGATTCACCAGCATCAGCCCGTTGCCGGCACGCACCTTGTGCGAATGGGTGCCGGGCGGTACCTCGATCGCGGCCAACTGACGCGGCGTCGACGGATCGCTGACGTCGACGATGGTCGTGCCGTGGGGCGCCTTCATGTGCGCGACGAACGCGACACGCCCGTCGACCACCACCTGCCCGCCGCCGGCGCAATCGAAGTAGCCGACCTGCCGGAGCCCTCGGGCGCTCGCACCGTTTCCGCTCATGATCGTGTCCCTTCCGCCGTGAAGTTTCGAGCCGCTGCAGTGTACCAAGACTCCCACCGGGGACTGGCGTATAGTACTGCGCCATGAGCCAGGCCAAGGAATTCCCACGCCCGTTCGCGACACTGCCCGAGATCCGCCGCGCCGCTCACGCGCGCCTCGCTCGCGAGGCGTGGAACTTCGGCGACGGCGGCAGCGAGTCGGAAGCGACTCTGCGCCGCAACAAGCGCCACCTCGACCGCCTCGCGATCGCGCAGAACGTCCTCGTGGACGTGCGCGACATCGATCTGCGGACGAGCCTCCTGGGCGTGCCGCTGTCGGCGCCGGTGGGCATCGCGCCGATGGGCGGTCTGGTGCTCTTCCATCCCGAGGGCGACGTCGAGATGGCGCGCGGCGCCGGCAAGGCCGACATCCTTCAGTGGCTCTCCGGCGCGACCGGCTGGCCGGTCGAAGACGTCGCGCGCGCCGGCGGGGCGCCCCAGATGTTCCAGCTCTACATGCACGGCGACCGCGGCTGGGCGGCCGAGCTTCTCAAGCGCGTCGAGATGTCCGGCTTCAAGGCCGTCGCGCTCACCGTCGACACCCAGCACTACAGCCGCCGCGAGCGCGACATCCTCGCGCGCTGGAGCCCGCGCAAGGCCATGGAGATCGCGCCGAACCCGCGTGGGCCGATCCCGGACTTCCAGATGCGCCTCACGTGGGCCGACGTCGAGTGGCTCATGAAGACGACGAAGCTGCCGGTCGGCCTCAAGGGCATTCTCACCGTGGCGGACGCGCGTCGTGCCGCCGAGATGGGCGTGAAGCTCATCTGGGTCTCGAACCACGGCGGGCGCCAGCTCGACCACACCCAATCGTCGATCGACGCGCTGCCGCCGATCGTCGACGCGGTCGCCGGACGCGCCGAGATCGTGATCGACGGCGGCTTCTCGAAGGGCACCGACATCATCAAGGGCCTGGCCCGAGGCGCCAGAGTCGTGATGATGGGGCGCACCTCGCTCTGGGGCCTCGGAGCCGACGGCGCCGAGGGCGTTGCGCGCGTCTTCGAGATCGTACGCGATCAGCTGCACGTCGCGATGGGTCTCTGCGGCCGGACGAAAATCTCCGACCTCAAGCCCGACCTGATCTTCAGGGCGGACTGACAAGATGCCACGTCAACTCGCGATGTAGCGTTGCCGATCAGCGCCACGGCTTTGCCGGGGCGCTTGCGAGCTGCAGGGGGCCTGGGGGGCCCTCGAGGCCCCCCATACAAGGAGGACGTGATGGCGACATGGACGCGTCGACAGGTTCTCGCCCAGATGGGCCTCGCGGCCGCGGCAGTGCACACCCTGGATCCGCACGAGCTCTGCTGCACCATGGCCGCCCACGCGCAGACCGCCGACAAGGAGCTCTTCGATCTCAAGAAAGTCGGCGACGGCGTGTACGCCGCCATCGCGCACCCGCGCTACAAGACGAACTGTAACGGCGCCGTGATCCTCACGGACGATGGTGTCATCGTCGTCGACACGCATTCGAAGCCGTCCGCCTCGCGTGCCTTGTACACGCAGATCCAGGAAATCAGCAAAAAGCCCGTGATCAAGGTCATCAACACGCACTTCCACTTCGATCACACGCAAGGCAACCAATCGTACCCGGCGGTGAATCCAAAGGTCGAAATCATCGCGACCGAGCAGACGAAGGTGAACCTCATTACACCGAGCTCCAGCGTGGGCGGCGTTGCATTCGTGGAGGCGCAGATCAAGACAATGCCGGCCGAAATCGACAAGTTGAAGAGCGACATCCAGAAGGAGTCGGATCCGGCCAAGAAGAAAAATCTTGAGTCGAGCCTGCAGCAGGCCGAGTCGTACCTGCAAGAGCTCAAGTCGATGAAGCTGACGATGCCGACGCGAACGATCACCACCACGACCACGCTGAAAGAGAACGGCCGGGAGATCCAGCTGCACGTCCTCGGGCGCGCCCACACAAACGGTGACCTGTTCGTTTACCTGCCGAAAGAAAAGGTCGTGGCGAGCGGCGACGCGCTGATCGACTGGATGCCGTTCCTGAACGACGCCTACCCCGAGGAGTGGGTCACCACGTTGACCGCCCTCGAGAAGCTCGACTTCACCTCGATCGTGCCGGGCCACGGCGACGTGTTGCCCAAGAGCCATCTCGCGTTCTTCCGCGGATACTTCGTCGACCTCATCGCCGCGGTGAAGAAGGCATCGGCCGACAAGGCAACCCTGGCCGAGATGCAGACGAAGATCGGCGATCAGCTTGCCTCGAAGTACGAGACGGCGATGTCCAAGTATCTCGTCGGCCGCTATCGCGACCGGGTCGGACAGAACGTCGAACTGATCTACAAGAAAGTGGTCCAGAAGGCCTGAGGGTTCCCATGGCGACAACAGCCGCTGTCCTGAACGAATCGGCGCCGGCCTCCGACTACGCGCGTCTCGAGGAGCGCATCCTCGCGCGCGACCAGAAGGGGGCCAGCGATGTGCTCTACCGGCTCATGAAGCAGGGCCGGCCCCTGACCGAGATCACACGCGAGACGGTGCGGATGCACGCGCCGTACACGCACGTGCCGTATCACCAGCGGCTCGACGACGGCATCGTGAAGTTCGTGAACAACGATCATTGCCTGCTGAGCGAGCGGGTCGGTCTCCCGCTCGCTCGGATGATTCGCCCGGAGCTCCGCTATCTCCCGATGGCGCAGACCGTCTGGTACATGCCGACCGGCCTCGACCCGTGGAATCAGCTGATCGGCAAGGCGCCGGGCCACTACACCCGCCTCTACGACATCAAGGTGCACACCGCGCCGCCGATGCCCGAGCGGCACTGGCCGGACCAGGAGCCGATTCAGATCGAGGGCACCCTGCGCGAGCGCCTGAATCACTGGCTCACGCTCGTGCAGCGCGGCGAGGTCGTGCAGTCGTACCGGGTCTTCCTCGGACTGATGCAGGACGTGCCGAACCGGCGGCACGTCCTCGCCCATCTCGCGTTCGCCGGTCTGATCGACGTGCAGGACCGCATGTGGCACAACCGCTCCTACACGACCGGCCACAAGGGCTACCGGGCGCGCGCCACCATCGAGCTCGGCGAGGCCATCGGCTGGGATACCGCGCATCACGTGCTCTACGCCGGCGTGCCCGACATCGCCGTCGGCCCGCGCTGGTACTCAGGCTATGAGGTCGGCTGCAACGTCATCCAGAACGTGCTCGACGGGCGCGACGCCGAGCTCCTGGCCCAGACGCAGCCTCTGACGCCGGCCGAAGAAGCGATGCTGGTCGACGTCATCACGCGCCAGCGCGAGTTCTCGGTGATCGACGCGCTGGTGGCGCTGCTCAAAGGCGGACGGAGCCCGCGCCGGATCCTCGACGCGATCCAGATCGCCGCAGCGCAGGTGATCCTCGAGACCGGCGAGCCCAACAACTACTCGATGTCGCAGCACGGCTACGAGTACTGCAACACCGTCGGCTGGTTCTACGACACGTTCGAGCACCCGCACCGGTTGAAGCTGCTGTTCGTCGCGGCGCTCTTCATCAATCGCGGCTCCGAGCATCAGGCGAACACGCCGGGCAACGGACGGCGGACGATCGCGCCGCCGGCCGGCTCCGAGGCGTGGTCGTCCACGCAGATCCTCGAGAAGCTCGAGAGCGCGCTGCTGGCGCTTCGCGCCCCCGAGTCGGTCGATCTGACCGCCGCTTATTTGAAGGGCGGCTACGACCGCGCGCCGCTGGTCCAGACCCTGGCGACCGCCGCGAGCATCGTCGGCAACGATCCGCACAACCAGGAGCTCGGTCTGTGCACGCTCGAGGACTACCTGCACACGCAGGCCCACGACCGCGACCGGCTCCTGCTGGCGAGCGCCCAGCATACGGCGGGGCATCGCAAGTACGGCGATCACCTCGAGGCGTATCGGCGCTTCGCGGAGGCGATGGAGCTCAGCTAGAGGTCGGGGCCGCGCCGGCTCGCGGCGCGGCTACTTCGCGGGCTGCTGCTTGATCTCGGCGATCTTGCGGTCGCGATCGTTCGCCAGGCGGTCGCGATCGCGCGCCAGCTCGCTCTCGAGCTTTTCGACTTCCTCGTGGGTCTGCGCCTTCCTCATCGAGTCCCGGTGGAGGATCTCGCGCTCGGCCATTCTCGCCTGATAGACCTGCCGCGCGTCGGCGATCGCCGCCTTCTGCTGGTCGCTCAGCGGGCGCTCCTCGACCCCGGCCTCGCGATCCTTCTGCCGGAGGCGTTCCATCGCGAGCTCGTAGGCACTCTTCGGTCCCTCGGCCATCGGCCCGATTCTATCACTCACCTCACCAGCTTCTCGGCTCTGACCCCGATCAGCCGGATCTTGGTCCCCCGCGGATTCTCCCGCTGATCGAAGAACGGACGGAATAGCTCGGCCGCCGTCTCGTACAGCGCATCTTCGCTCGTCACCTCGTCGCGTGAGGTGTGCGCCCGCGTCAACGTCCGGAAGTGCGCGAAGCGCACCGTGATCGTGACGGTCCGGCAGGCGCGAAAGCCCTGGCGCTGCAGGCGTGCGAACACCTCGCGCGCCAGCCCGCACACGCGCTCGAGGATGAAGGCAGCGTCCAGCGTGTTCACCTCGAACGTCTCCTGCTCGCCGACCGACTTCGGCTCCCACTCGTTCGAGACGACGCTGTCGGACAGGCCGCGGGCCTTGGCGTGGAGATCCTCGCCCCAGCGGCCGAACCACTCGGCCAGTTGAGTGACTTCGATGGCGTACAGATCACGGACCGTGCGGATGCCGCGCTCGTTCAGATCGGCCTCGGTCTTCGGGCCGATGCCGGGAATCACGCGAATGCTCATCGGATCGAGAAACGCCTGCACTTCCTCGGGCGTGACGACGGTCAATCCGTCCGGTTTCCGCACGTCCGAGGCGATCTTCGCCACGAGCTTGTTGGGACCGATCCCGACCGAGCACGTGAGCTGCAGGCTCTCGGCGATCTCGCGCTTGAGCGCCCGCGCGCGCTCCACGGCTGCCTCGAAGCTTCCGAGCGACGACAGGTCCAGATACGCCTCGTCGATGCTCGCTTCCTCGAACGCGTCGCCCGCGGGCGCGACGATGGCCATGACCCGCTCCGACATCTCGACGTAAAGCTTGCGGTTGCCGTGGGCGAAGACGACCGGCTCCTCGCCCCGCTGCCGAGCCGCCTCGGAGAGCTTCCAGGCGCGTGAGATCGGCATGGCCGCGCGGATACCGTAGCGCCGGGCGGCGTAGCTGGCCGCTTCGACCACGCCCCGGCCGCGGCCCTCCTTGGGGTCGGCGCCGACGACCACGGGCTTGTCGCGCAAGGCAGGATGATGGTGCACCTCGACCGAGGCGTAGAAGGCGTCCATGTCCACGTGCGCGATGATCCGCACGGGCGAAGCGTACCTCAAGCGACCTAGTGGTTGCTCACCGGGCGTCCCGGCGGTAGCGTTGCTTCGGTGCGCTTGCCGAGTCTGCGCGGCTTCCACAGCTTTCGCGGCCAGCTCGTCGTCGTGTTCGTCGGGCTGTTCGCGGTCATCCTGGCGACGTGCTTCGTGGTCGTCGCGGCGGCGGCGCGCGCGAGCGCGCGCCAGGAGATCAACGAGGAGCTGCGCCTGGCCGCCGCGTTGTTCGTGCGGCAGCTCGAGGCGCGCAGTCAGCAGCTCCTGGCCGCCACGCGGCTTCTGTCCGGCGACTTCGCGCTGAAGACCGCCGCGGCCACCGCCGATCAGGCCACGACCAGCTCCGTGCTCGAGAATCACCGGGCGCGGATCGAGGCCGACGTGCTGCTGCTTCTCACGCCAGAGGGCGACATCGCCGCCGACACGCGCGACCCCGGCCGCCTCGGCGCGGCCTTCCCGCTGCCGCACCTGCTCGAGGACGCGGAGCAGACGGGCGAGGCATCGCGGATCGCGGCGATGGACGGCGGGCTCTACCGTCTGGCCGTCGTGCCGCTGCTGGCGCCCGTGCCGATCGCATGGCTCTCCGCCGGATTCTCGATCGATGATCGCACGGCGGCCGACCTGCGCCGGATGACCGGCCTGCACGTCTCGTTCTTCCAGCGCCAGGAGCCCGGCTTCGTCGTCCGCGCCTCGACGCTCGACGGCGCCGACCGCGAGGAGCTCCAGCGCGGCCTGGCGGCGATCCGCCGCGAAGGGGTGATCGAGCTCGCCGGTCAGCAGCACGTCGTCCGGGTCGAACGGATCACCGACGACGTGGTCGTCGTCCTCCAGCGGCCGCTGGCCGAAGCGCTCGCGGCCAGCAAGGGGCTCTTCCGAACGTTGTTCACCGTCGGCGGCGCCGGGCTGGTCCTGGCCCTGATCGGCGCGATCGTCGTCGCGCGTCGGATGAGCCGGCCCGTGCTGGCCCTGGTGGGCGCCGCGCAGCACGTGGCGGCCGGCGACTTCACCCGCGCCGTGTCGGTGCGGCGGCGCGACGAGCTCGGCGAGCTCGGCACGACCTTCAACGCGATGCTCGCGGGGCTGCGCGACCGCGAGCGTGTTCGCGCGGAGCTCGAGCGAGCGGAGCGTCTCAAGCGCTTCTTCTCCCCACAGCTCGCCGAGCTCCTGTCCGCCGGCGACGAGTCGGCGCTGGCCTCGCACCGGCGCGAAATCACCGTGCTCTTCTGCGATCTGCGCGGCTTCACCGCGTTCGCCGAGAAGGCCGATCCGGAAGACGTGATGCGCCTCCTGCGCGACTATCACGCGACCGTCGGGGCGCTCATCTCCCGCTTCGAAGGGACGCTGGAGCGGTTCACCGGTGACGGGCTCATGGTGTTCTTCAACGATCCCGTGCCCTGCCCCGATCCCGCGGCGCGCGCGGTGCAGATGGCGATCGCGATGCGCGACGCCGTGGAGGCGCTGCTCGACGGGTGGCGGCGCCGCGGATACGCGCTCGGGTTCGGGACCGGCATCGACATGGGCTACGCGACGGTCGGGCGCATCGGGTTCGAGGGGCGATTCGACTACGCCGCGATCGGCACCGTGACGAACGTCAGCGCGCGGCTCTGCCAGGAAGCGCGCGACGGCCAGATCCTCGTCTCTCAGCGGGTCTACGCCGAAGTGGAGGATCTCGTCGAAGCGGCCGCGCTCGGTGCGCTCTCGCTGCGCGGCATCGCCCGACCCCTTCTGGCCTTCAGCGTCGTCCGTATACGGACGGCACGCCAGAGCTCGGTGCCGTCTCACATCGACGATCGCCACCTGACCAAGGAAGAGCCGCGGTGAAGCATGCGCTCGTCGCTGCCGCAATCGTCGCCGTGGCAGCACTCCTCGCGGCGCGTGCTGGTGTAGAGGCGCAGGGGCGAGCGGGCCCCGTCGAGGCGAGCGTGACAGACGACAAGGGCAAGCCGATCGAGGACGCGGTCGTCTCGCTGATCTCGCCCGGCGCGCCGGCCGCCGCGCCCGCCCCGGCCACCGAGGTGATGGACCAGCACGACCGGGAGTTCGTGCCCTACGTCCTGCCCGTGTACGTCGGAGCCCGCGTCAACTTCCCCAACCGCGACAACATCCGCCATCACGTCTACTCGTTCTCGGCGCCCAAAAAGTTCGAGCTGCCGCTCTACATCGGTACGCCGGCCGCTCCGGTCGTCTTCGACAAGCCCGGCGTCGTGGCGCTCGGCTGCAACATCCACGACTGGATGCTGGCCTACATCTACGTCCTCACCACGCCTCACTTCGCGAAGACCGCGGCCGACGGCAAGGCGCGCCTCGACGGCCTGATGCCAGGGGCCTACGAGGCTCGCGTATGGCATCCGCGCCTTCGCGGCGACACGGAGAAAACCGGAAAGCCGCTGACCCTGGCGGCCGGCGAGCCCGCGCAAGTTGCCTTCGCCGTGTCGCTGAAGACCGAGTGGCGTATTCCCCGGAGGCCCATCGATCCCTACAAGGAGCGCTGAGCGCCGTTTTGGCCCACTTTCCGGAAAGAAGTGGTCGCAGAACGGCGGTTTTGGGCAGGGTCTGAGCGGCCCGGACCTGGCCAATCCGGCCCTAACCGCTCGATCTGCTTGAACCTTCGATTTCGGTATCGGTTTTGCCCCTCCAGAGTGGCATGGATACCGTGGGGCGGGTTACCAAGGCTCCGGATCGGATCATCGAGCGTCACCTGCTCGGTCTGGGCGTGCTGGTCGTCACGGTGAGCGCCGGTTATTTCTTCTCCGGGCTTTCCGGAAGCCGCGCACCCCAGCCGACTGCGCAAGAGGCGCGCGTAGAGGTCGCTGAGGAGGACAACAACCAGGTGGTGGCCGAGGCCGACGATGCCGAGCTCACCATCGATGAGCACATCAAGGAAGTCGCCGCACGACACGGAGTACGAGCCGATCTCGTCGCGGCCGTCATCGAAGCCGAGTCCGACTTCAACCCGCGCGCGGTCTCACGGCGCGGCGCGCGAGGGCTCATGCAGCTCATGCCCAAGACAGCGAAACGACTGGGTGTGGCGGATCCGTTCGACCCCAAGGAAAACATCGAGGGGGGCGTCAAGCACCTGCGCGCGATGATGGACCGCTTCGACAACAACATCCCGCTGGCGCTCGCCGCCTACAACGCGGGCGAGGTCGCGGTGATCAAGTATCGCGGTGTGCCGCCCTATCGCGAGACGCGGGCCTACGTGAAGCGGATCATGAAGAGGCTGGATCGCTCGACCGCTCGCCTGTAACCGCCTCGACCGCCCCTCTTTGATATTCTGGCGCGCATGACGCGCGCGTTCGTGCCGCATTCGTCGCACTGGGGGGCGTTCGAGGCCGAGGTGGCCGACGGCACGGTCGTCGCGATCCACCCCTATCGCCACGATCCGGATCCCTCTCCGCTCCTCGGCAACATCGTCGACAGCCTCCGCCATCGCGCCCGGATCACGCAGCCGATGATCCGGGCCGGCTGGCTCGATCGGGGTCCGGCATCCGATCCACGGCGCGGCGCCGAGCCGTTCGTACCGGTCAGCTGGGTGACCGCCATCGATCGTCTGTCCCGCGAGCTCCGCCGGGTCTACGAGCAGCGCGGCGGCGCCGGCGTGTACGGCGGCTCCTACGGCTGGAGCAGCGCCGGTCGCTTCCATCACGCACAGAGCCAGCTCCATCGATTCCTGAACTGTCTGGGCGGCTACGTGCGCGGTGAGCACACCTACAGCAACGGCGCGCAATCCGTGATCATGCCGCACGTCGTCGGCTCGATGCGCGAGTTCCTCGATCGGGCGACGGCGTGGTCGGTGCTCGAGCGGCACACCGAGCTGTTCGTCTGCTTCGGCGGCATCCCGATCAAGAACACGATGGTGAGCCCCGGTGGCGCCAGCCGACATCCGGCGCGCGATCATCTGCGCCGGGCACGAGAGCGCGGCGCCGAGTTCGTCCTGGTGAGCCCGCTGCGCGACGATCTGCCCGGGTTCGTCAGCGCGGAGTGGCTGTCGATCGTACCCGGCGCCGACGTCGCCGTCATGCTCGCGCTGGCGCACACGCTCGTCAGCGAGGGCCGGCACGACCGCGCGTTCCTCGCGCGCTACTGCGTCGGCTACGAGCGATTCGAAGCCTACGTGCTGGGCGCCGGCGACGGCTGTCCGAAGACTCCCGAGTGGGCCGAGCGGCTGTCCGAGATCCCCGCCGCCAGCATCCGCGCGCTGGCCCGCCGCATGGCCGCGAAGCGCACCTTGATCAACGTGAACTACTCGCTCCAGCGCGTCGAGCACGGCGAGCAGGCGCCGTGGCTCGCCGTCACCCTCGCGGCGATGCTCGGGCAGATCGGCCTACCCGGCGGCGGCTTCGGTCAGGGCTACGGCTCGCTCGGGTACATCGGCCGGGCCCCGCTGCGGGTCGGCCCGCCCACCTTGCCGCAGGGGCGCAACCGCGTGAGCGACTTCATCCCGTTCGCGCGCATCGCCGACATGCTGCTGCGTCCGGGCGAGCCGTTCGACTTCGACGGGCAGCGGCTCACATACCCCGACATCCGCCTGGTGTACTGGTGCGGCGGCAACCCGTTTCATCATCATCAAGACCTCGCGCGACTGCGGCAGGCGCTCGCCCGTCCGGAGACGATCGTGGTTCACGACTCGTTCTGGACGCCGATGGCTCGCCACGCCGATATCGTGCTGCCGGCCACGATGACGCTCGAGCGCAACGACCTCGGCGGCTCGCCGAACGACGGATGTCTCGTCGCGATGCGGCAGGCGGTCGAGCCGTGGGGACAGGCGCGGAGCGACTTCGCCATCTTCACCGACCTCGCGAACGCGCTCGGTATTGCCGACCGCTTCACCGAGGGGCGAGACGAGATGGGGTGGCTGCGGCACCTGTACGACGAGTGGCGCGGACGGGTCCACGCCGACGGCGCCTCGGCGCCGCCGTTCGAAGAATTCTGGGAGACGGGCTTTCTCGAGGTGGGCAGCACCGACGAGGACCTGGTGCTACTCGAGCGGTTTCGCCGCGATCCAGAAAGCACGCCGCTCAGCACGCCGAGCGGCAAGCTCGAGATCTTCTCCTCGACGATCGCGGGCTTCGGCTACGACGACTGCCCGGGGCATCCGACCTGGCTTCCGCCCACCGAGTGGCTCGGCGCGCCGATCGCCCAGCACTTTCCACTCCAGCTCATCGCGAACAACCCGACGACGCGGTTACATAGCCAGCTCGACGTCGGCGCCTTCAGCCAATCGACCAAGATCCGCGGCCGCGAGCCCGTCCGGCTGCATCCAGCGGACGCCGCGGCGCGCGGAATCAAAAGCGGCGACGTCGTGCGCGTCTTCAACGACCGCGGGAGCTGTCTGGCCGGCGCGGTCGTGACCCACGCGGTGCGCCCGCGCGTGGTCCAGCTCTCGACGGGCGCCTGGTACGATCCGCTCGATCCGGCCGATCCCCGTTCGATGTGCGTCCACGGCAACCCGAACGTGCTGACATTCGATCGGGGCACGTCGAAGCTCGCCCAGGCGTGCTCGGGCCAGCACGCGCTCGTCGAGGTCGAGCGCTGGACCGGTCCGCTGCCGCCGATCCGCGCGTACGATCCGCCGGCGACCGAGCCGCGGCCCGGATTCTAGGGCGCTACGAGACGTTCCTCCACGGATCGGCCGCATGGTCGAACGGAGAGGCCGGCCTCACGGCGAGCGCTTCGTGCACTTTCTCCATGAGGCGGTCTGACGTGAACGGCTTGAGGATGATGGGCGTGCCGAGATCCAGCCCGTTCTCGACCTCCGCGAACTGCCGCTGCCCCTTGATGATCGCGAAGCTCGACATGTAGAGGACACGCAGGTCGGGCCGCTGCAGCCCCAGAAGCTGCGCCAGGTCCTGACCGCTGGCGCCGGGCATCACGATGTCGGTGAGCAGTAAGTGGATGGGACCGGCGTGGGCTGCGGCGACGCGCACGGCCTCTTCGGCGTTGAGGGCGTCGAGGATCTCGTATCCTTCGCCCTCGAGCATCTCGTGCGCCAGGGCGAGGATGTCGGGCTCGTCGTCCACCAGCAGAATCGTTTCCATAAATGGCCTCCGCCCGATGCGGCTGAGCCGGAGTTCCCGGCGGGTCGTGCTGCCAAAGCCCACCGTGGCCATCTCCCCGAATAGATCCAGCATATCAATTTCAGCCGGGGCTTCGCTCTCCCACGATCTGGCGAGCCACACGCCCCCCGCTCAGAGCTTGAAGCCGTAGAGCCTGGCGGCGTTGGCGCGCGTGATCTTGTACCGGTCCTCGTCGGTGGCGTCCTTGAAGTCGCGCGCGACGACCTCCTGAGAGTGCGGCCATGACGAGGCCTGGTGGGGATAGTCCGACGACCACATCAGCTTGTCGACGCCGATGAAGCGGCGATTGGCGACCCCGACGTAGTCGTCGATGTAGGTGCAGTGCATCTGACGCTGGAAATATTCGCTCGGCTTGAGCGAGAGCTTGAAGCCGGCCGCGTAGCGCCCGCGCTCGAAGGTGCGATCCATCCGCTGCAGGTAGTAGGGCAGCCAGCCGCAGTTGTTCTCCGCGGAGACGATCTGGAGATCGGGGAAGCGATCGAGCACGCCCGAGAAGATCAGCACGCTGAACGAGCGCTCGATCTCATGCGACAGGACCGTGGCGCGCATGTAGCGATCGCCGAAATTCCACTGACTCTCCCAGCCCATGCCCGTGATCGAGTGCAGGCTGATCGGCGTGCGAAGCTCCTGGGCCCGCGCCCAGAACGGGTCGTAGACCTCCGAGCTATACGGCTGGTCGGCCGGCGGCGAGCACCAGATCATCGCGCCCTTGAGGCCGAGCTTCACGCACCGCTCGAGCTCCGCGGCGCCCGCCTTGGCGTCGTAGAGCGAGATCATCGCCAGGCCGGCCATCCGCTCGGGCGCGTACGCGCAGTACGCGGCGAGCCAGTCGTTGTAGACGCGGAAACAGTCGCGCTGCAGGGCCGCGTCCTTGAGCCAGAAGATCCGAAAACCGAGCGTCGTGTAGAGCACGTCGGCCTCGACGCCATCGCGCTCGTTGTCCTTGAGCCGCTCGGCCGGATCCCACCCGGGCGGGCGTCGGCGTAGGTGGCCTTCGTGAGAAACTCCGCGAGCTCCTGCGGTGACTTGCCGGCCGCCAGGCCGATGCCGATGGGATGGGGCGCGTAGCCCTCGTACAGGAAATACGCGCCCTCCAGGCCGGGAGGATTCACGACCAGCCGGGGCGCGCGGTCTCGGTACTGTCGGTCCACGCGCTCGGCCCACAGGTCAGGCGGCTCGCTCACGTGGGAATCGGCGGAGATCAGTTTGTAGTCGGCCATGTTCAGCCTCCGATCTACCAGGTCCGAATGGTCGCTAGAACGCCACCTCGCGGGTCATCACCGGCGCATGCTCCTGTCGCTCGCCTCTCAGTCGAAGATGATGCCGCCGTCCACGTTGAACGACTGCCCGGTGATGTTGCGGGCACCCGGCGAGGCCAGGAACACGGCCAGCGCGGCGACGTCCTCGGGCTCGTTCGGCCGGCCGAGCGGGATGGCGGCGTTGCGCCGCTTCTCCATCTCTTCGACCGTCACGCCTTCGGAAGCGGCGCGCACACGCAGGTTGGCCTCGGAGAGCGCGCTGAGCGTCGTGCCGGGGCAGATCGCGTTCACGTTGACGTTGTGCTGAGCGAGCTGGAGCGACGCCATGCGCGTCATGCTGATCACGGCGCCCTTGCTGCCGGCGTAGATCACGTTCGAGGCGCCGGCAAACCCCTTGCCGGCAATCGACGCGATGTTGACGATGACTCCACGCCGCCGTGGAATCATCTCGCGCGCCACGCGCTGCAGGCAGAAGAACACGCCCTTGCCGTTGACGCGCATGATCTTGTCCCAGTCCTCTTCGGTCAGATCCATGATGTAGGCCCGCCGAGTGACGCCGGCGTTGTTCACGAGAACATCGATCTGACCGAAGGTGTCCACGGCCCGCCGGGTCATCGTGTCGATGCTCTTGAGGTCGCCCACGTCGGCGGCCAGTGGCAGCGACTTGCGCCCGAGCGCGCTGACGGCGTCGGCGGTCGCCTTGGCGGCGGCTTCCTCCAGATCCACGGCAATGACGTGCGCTCCCGCCCGTCCCAGCGCCAGCGCCGTCGCGCGGCCGATGCCGCGCGCGGCGCCGGTGACGAGCGCGACGCGATCGGCGAGCGGCTGGCCCAGGTCGGCCATGGCTCAGGCTCCCGGGGGCGTCAGGAGCTCCGGGATGACCCACTTCGCCGAGCGGCCGCCGGCGACACGCTGGATGTTGTCGAAGCCGTTGCGGAACCGCGCCGCCCAGTTCTCCCAGGTCGGGCCGGCCGAGTGCGGCGTGAGCGTGACGTTCTTCAGCGCGTAGAGCGGATGGTTGGGCTTCGCCGGCTCCTCAACCAGCACGTCGAGCCCGGCCGCCAGGATCTGACCGCTCGTCAGCGCCTTGTGCAGCGCCGCCTCATCGATGACCGGCCCACGGCAGGTATTGACGATGATCGCGGTGTTCTTCATCATCCCGAGCTCGCGTGCGCCGATCAGATTGCGCGTGCTGTCGTCGAGCGGCACGTGCAGGGTGACGATGTCCGCGGCCTGCAAGAGCTCGGTGAAGAGGACGAAGCGCACGCCGAGCGCGTCCTCCTGATCCTCGGTGAGCCGCGCGATGTCGTAGTAGAGCACGTTCATGTTGAACGCCTGCGCCAGGCGCGCGACCTTCTTGCCGATGTTGCCGAGGCCGACGATGCCGAGCGTCTTGCCGTGCATCTCGAACACGCGCGAGTCGAAGTGGTTGCCCATGCGCCACTTGCCGGCCACCACGTCGTTGTGGAACACGACCAGGCGCTTGAGCACCGCCATCATCAGCATGATCGCGTGCTCGGAGACCGCGATCGCGTTGGCGCCGCCGTTGTTCGCCACCGGCACCTTCGCCTTGCGCGCCGACTCGATGTCGACCCGGTCGTAGCCCGCGCTGAGCAGCTGGACGAGCTTCAGCTTCGGCGCCGAGCGGAAGAACTCACCGCCGATCGGCCGGCCGAGCCCCATCACGTATTCGGCGTCCTTCACCGCTTCGTAGAACTCCGGCGTGTCCTGATCGACCACCACGAGCTCGAAGCCGGGAGGCGTGAGCGCTCTGGCCATGTTCATGATCGCGTCGGGCTGCTTGGGAATGAAGACGATCTTGGTCGCCATGTCCGGCTCCTTTGTGCGGGATGTACGAGGCGCTTACGCCAGCGGAACGGTGGCCGTCACGCAGATCTGGGTGCCGAGCACGCGCGTGGTATGGCCCTTCCCCGTCGTGTCTTCGACGAGGCGCGCGTCGCCCGGACCGAACACGTGCTTCGAGCCGTCGCCCAGGCCGATCTCGAGCTGCCCCGAGAGGATGATCACGAACTGACGGCGCGGCGCGGGGTGCCAGTCGAGGAACTGGCCCGCGGGCCACTCACGAAACGAGATCTGGCTCGCAGGCAGTCCCTTGAGCCAATCGGGCCGCGACTTGAGGTCGATCGTCTCGATGCGCGACTGCTGATCCGAGCCTGCGTATAGCCGAAATGTGCCCATCGCTCCCTCCGTGTTTCTTCCGATGCCGCATCCGTAGCGGAACCGGGGGGGATGCTAGCATAGAAGGCGACCCATGACCGGCCTCATGCCGGGACCCACGTCCCACACGCTCTTCTCCCAGCGACTACGCCTGCACTACGTCGACTGGGGCAACCCGACCCGGCCGCCCATGGTGATGCTACACGGCGGACGGGACCACTGCCGCAACTGGGACTGGGCGGCCGAGGCGCTGCGAGACCAGTGGCACATCCTGGCGCCCGATCTGCGCGGCCACGGCGACAGCCAGTGGTCGACCGACGGCAGCTACTCGATTGCGGGCTACATCTACGATCTGGCCCAGCTGGTCCATCAGCAGCGCCTGGCGCCGGTCACGATCATCGCCCATTCGCTCGGCGGCCAGATCGCACTGCGCTACGCGGGCCTGTATCCCGATACGGTCGCCCGGCTCGTCGCGATCGAAGGGCTGGGGCCCTCGCCGGCGCAGCTCAAGAAGTACGCGGGCCGGACGATCGTCGATCGCATGGACGAGTGGATCGGCGAGCAGCGCAACCTCGCCGGCCGGCTCCCGCGGCGCTACGCCTCGATCGAAGATGCCTTCCGCCGGATGCAGGACGAGAATCCCCACCTCACAGCCGAGCAGGCGCGCCATCTGACTGTGCACGGCGCCAACCAGAACGAGGACGGCACCTATAGCTGGAAGTTCGACAACTACGTGCGCGCGTGGCCGCCCTACGACATGCAGGGCCGCGACATTCAGCTCCTCTGGTCGCGGATCACCTGCCCCACGCTCCTGATGTACGGCAAGGAGAGCCGCGCCGGCAATCCTATCGAGGACGGTCGGGCCGCTCACTTCCGCCACGCGCAGGTCGTCGGCGTCGACCGAGCCGGCCACTGGCTCCATCACGACCGGCTGGCCGAGTTCCTCTCCATCGTCCGGAGCTTTCTGGCCCGCTGAGGTCGTCGGTCGATGGAAGCAACCGAGTGGGTCATCATCTTCCTGGTTCCCCATCTTTTCGTGACGGTGTTCGTCGCGAGCGCGATCGACGCGACCGGTGTGCCGTTCCCCGGCCGGCTAATCCTCATCCTGGCCGGCGCCTTCGCGAGCACGCGGCTGGACGTCGCACTCGCGATCGTGGCCGCGACGCTCGGCCTGGTGATCGGGGACCACGTGCTCTACCTGGCCGGCGCGCGCGGCGGTGAAGCGCTGCTGGCGTTCTATTGCCGGCTCACCCTGGGCTCGGAGCTCTGCGTAGAGAACACGCTGAAGTACTTCCGCCGCTTCGGGCCCACGGCCATCCTGCTGGGTCGCTATTCGACCGGCGTCCGTCTGTTCGCCGCGATCCTCAGCGGCTCGGGACACATCGCGTACCACCGCTTCGTCGTCTACGACCTGATCGGCTCGCTGATCTACTCAACGTTGTGGACGGTGCTCGGGTACATCTTCAGCGCCCAGGTCGAGACGCTCCTCGATTGGATCGGACGCCGCCGCGCGCTCTTCCTGATCGTGCCCGTCGCCATCGTCCTCATCGTCGGCTACCGCTTCTGGCGACGGCGGCGCCACGGGTCGGCGACCGCCGGTCGAAACAGAATCTTGCGATAGAAGCCCCCGTCCATGCATCCTCGCTGCAGCGATGATGCTCACGGCTCGCGCGGTGGACACGCACTGAGGGCTCGGGTGTAGCGGCCCGAGAGAAAGGGAGGGCGTCCGTGCCACAGCGGCTCGAGGGGTTGCAGCGGTTGGCCATCCTGATCCTGAGGCTGTTCCTGGGCGTCACGTTCGTGATGCACGGAGCTCAGAAGGTCTTCGGCGCGTTCGGTGGCCCCGGCATCGCGGGCGTCACCGGCATGCTCGCGAAAATGGGCGTGGAGCCGAGCCAGATCCTGGCGTGGGTGCTGTCGATCACCGAGTTCGGCGGCGGCCTGTGCGTCCTCCTCGGGTTTCTCACGCGCTTCTGGGCGGCCGGCCTCGTCATCGACATGGCGGTCGCGGTGTTCAAGGTGCACCTGGCCAACGGCTTCTTCGCCTCGCGGAACGGCTTCGAGCTGCCGCTGGCGCTCGGAGTGATGGCGCTGGTCGTTCTGCTGACGGGACCGGGCCCGGTCTCGATCGATCGGGCGGCCGGCATCGAAAAGGGCGGCGGCGCCGGCTGAGCCCTCGCCCGGCTCGGGCTTCCCGAGCACCCCGGTTCAATCTATGCTCTGGTTCAGGACGACAGGGCTTCGGCACACGAGGAGGAACACGACGATGACGGGGACCGGCAAGCGCTTCGACGTGGGTGGTGTGCTGCTTCCGCGGCCGTTCAAGATCCGGCGGCTCGGCCACTTCGGATTCAACGCGGTCCGGATGGACGAGTCGCGCGACTTCTATCGCGACCTCCTCGGCTTCAAACACTCGGACGTCCTCGACTTCGGCAAGATGCCGTGGGCGCCCAAGCGCAACGACTTCGGCGACACGCGCGGCTACTTCATGCGCTACGGGACGGACCATCACGCGTTCGTGCTGTTCAACAAGAAGGTCCTTGACCACCGCCCGGATCGGAAGTTCGCGCCCGAGGTGACGATCAACCAGATCACCTGGCAGTGCGGCAGCCTCAAGGAGATCATGGACGCCCACACCTACTTCCAGGACCAGGGCGTGCCGATCCAGCGCGTGGGGCGCGACATGCCCGGCAGCAACTGGCACGTGTACGTGTACGACCCGGACGGGCACACGATCGAGCTCTACTACGGCATCGAGCAGATCGGCTGGAACCAGCTCAGCAAGCCGACCGAGATGTACTATCGCGGCTTCCGCGACAAGCCGTCGCTGCCGCAGGCGTCCGAGATCACCGAGCTGGCCCAGGCGCTCGACAAGGGCATCGACGTCCTGTCCGGTAACCGCACGCGCGAGACCCTGCCCGAGACGTTCGACGTGGAAGGCGTGCTGCTGCCGCGGCCCTTCAAGATCACAAAAATCGGGCCGGTCGGCCTGTTCGTCGCCGACGTCGCGCGATCCGAGGCCTTCTACACGGGCCACCTCGGCTTCATGACGAGCGAAGAGGTCACCTACCGCGGCGCGCGCTGCGTGTTCCTGCGCGCCGGGTCCGAGCACCATAGCGTCGCCCTGTTCCCGCGCGAGCTGCGTCGCACACTCGGCCTGTCCGAGCACACGACGTCCATGTCGTTCGGCGTCGAGGTCGGCAGCTACACGCAGCTTCGCGGCGCGGTCGAGTTCTTGAAGACGCGCGGCGTGAAGTTCGTGGACATTCCGCCCGAGCTCTACCCGGGCATCGACTATTCGGCCTTCGCGATCGATCCCGACGGCCACTGCGTGCAGCTCTACTACTACATGGAGCAGGTCGGCTGGGACGGCGCGGTGCGCCCGGCCTCGCAGCGCCGCGCCGTGAACGCCGGCGCATGGCCGGCGGCGCTCGAGCCGCTGTCGGATACCTACGTCGACCAGGTGTTCCAGGGGCCCCTCGGGTAGGCGACGGCCGTGCAGTTCGGCTACTTCACGCTCACCGACAATCCGCCGGCGTACGGCCCGAACCGGCGCGACCCGAATCGGTTCCTGCTCGAGGTGGTCGAGGAGTGCATCGAGGCCGAGGCGATGGGCTACCACAGCGCCTGGGTGCCGGAGCATCATTTCGGCCGCTTCGGCATCCTGCCGTCGCCCACGATGTTCCTGGCTCACATCGCCAGCCGCACGCGGAAGCTCAAGCTGGGCCCGGCCACGGTGGTACTGCCGATCAATCACCCGCTACGGATGGTCGAGGAGTTCAACCTGCTCGACCTCCTGAGCAACGGCCGCGCGGTGTTCTCCGCGGGCCGCGGCTACGATCAGGGAGAGTACACGCCGTTCGGCGCCTCGTTTGCCGACAGCCGCGCCGTGTTCGACGAGCAGATGGAATACATGATGGCCGCGTGGCGCCAGTCGCCGTTCGAGTTCCACGGGCGCTACTACTCGACGCCGGAGCCCCTCACCGTGCTGCCGCGGGCGGTTCAGCAGCCGCATCCCGAGGTCTACGTCGCCTGCTTCTCCAAGCCGTCGATCGAGCTGGCGGCGCGCCTGCGTGTGAACACGATCTTCGCCCCGTTCGCGGCGGCGATGCTGTTCGGCTCGGTCCAGGAAGCGGCGCGCGAGAGCAAGCGCATGGCGCGCGGGGCCGGCCACCCCGATCCCAAGGTGATGTGCAGCTATTTCGTCTCGGTCTCGCACTCGAGCGAAGAGACCGACCGCGCGCGGGTGCGCCTCCTGCACTACCTGCACAGCATCCTGCCGGTCTTTCCGAGCGATCGCCGCACGGCGCCGCCGCACATCGCCTACTTCGTCGACATCGTCGAGCGCCTGAAGGCGATGAAGGCCGATCAGGTCAGCGATCGCAGCATCGTCACCGGCGACGTCGAGCACTGCATCGAGGTCCTGAAGCGATGCGAGGAGGGCGGGATCTCCGAGGTAATCCTCTACTTCAACTTCGGCGAGCTCGACCACCGCGACACCCTGAAGGCAATGGAGCGCTTCGCCCGCGAGGTCATGCCGCATTTCGCTGAGCGCGAGCAGTCCGTCGCCGCCGGGCGATGAAGTTCGGCATCAACTTCTTCCCGTCGTTTACCACGAGCGACTACTCGACCGCCGACTACTTCGCCCAGTGCCTGCGCCTGGCCGAGCGCGCCGACCGGCTCGGCTTCAACTCGATCAAGACCGTCGAGCATTACTTCTACGACTACGGTGGCCGCTCGCCGAATCCGGTCGTGTTCCTGGCGGCCGTGGCCGCCCGCACGCAGCGGATCCGGCTGATCACCGGCGCCGTGATCCCGGCCTTCAACAACCCGGTCAAGCTGGCTGCCGAGCTCGCCGTCCTCGACAACCTCAGTAACGGCCGGCTCGACGTGGGGTTCGGGCGCGCATTCATTCCCAAGGAGTTCGAGGTGTTCGGCGTGAGCATGGACGACAGCCGCACCCGCTTCGAGGAAGGCATCGACATCGTCAGGAGGCTCTGGACCGAGGATCGCGTCTCGTACGACGGCAAGTTCCATCGCTTCCGCGACGTCCACCTGGAGCCCCGCCCGGTCCAGACGCCTCATCCGCCGATCTGGACGGCCGCGATCCAGTCGATCGATTCGTTCATCTGGGCCGGCCGGCACGGCTACAACGTGATGATCGTGCCGTACGTCGGCGGCATCGAGAAGGTTCGCGGCATGGTTCGCGCCTACCGGCAGGCCTGGCGCGACGCCGGCCATCCACCTGGTCAGGAGCAGATCCAGACCTCCCTACACTGCTATATCGCCGAGACCCGCGCCAAGGCGCTCGAGGGCGTACGGCCGCGGGTCGCTCGATACATCGACGTCTTCAAGGCAGCCGTCGACTCGTGGGCGGGCCATCAGGCGGCTCAGTACGCGGGCTACGCGAAGATGGTGGAGTCGATCACCCAGACCACCTTGGAGTCGATGCTGGCGGGACATCAGGCGCTGATCGGAACGCCCGACGAGGTGATCGAGCAGATCGCCTATCAGGTCGACGCCTTCGGTGAGATCGAGCCGTCGATGCAGATCAACTTCGGCGGCATCGGCGAGGACGAGGCGGCCCGAACGCTCGAGCTCTTCGCGAAGCACGTCATGCCGAGGTTTTCTGCGTAGCGACCAACCTTCAATCTGCCCGGAACACCAGTGACGCCTCGCCGGTTGTAGAGTCAGAGACGAGCGGAGCAGCAATCGCGTAGTCGCTGCCCGCTCAACCGTTCCTGAAGTTTCGATGAAGACCGGTCGGATCGTGCGTCACGTCCGCGACGACCTGCAGCGGCATGGCATCAGAGCCACGCTTCACGATCTCGCATATCGCGCGCTCAACGTCGTGGCCGATTTCGAGGCCTTGAAGGGTATGATCGCTCGGCTGGGCGACGTGCGAGATCCCGCCCTGTTCGCGGCTCCGGGCTTTCACGGCCGCTTCATCGAGCCCGATGAGCTCGCGGACGGCTACGCGGGCACCCACGAGCTCTGGCCTGCGTTCCTGCGCGACGCCGCACAGCGCGGGGATCGGTGTTACGCCCTGTTCCAGGGTGAAACGCTCGCGTCCTACGGCTGGTACTCCGACCTGCCGAGCTCGATCGACGACAACTTCTTGCTCCACTTCGATCCGGCCTACGTCTACATGTACAAGGGTTACACCGTGCCCGCCTACCGCGGTTTGCGCCTGCACGCGGTGGGGATGTGCCGCGCGCTCAGGGAATTCACCGCCGAGGGAAAGGCCGGGCTGATCTCCTACGTGCAGTCGAACAACTTCGCGTCGCTGCGGTCGGTAGCGCGCATGGGGTATCGCATCTTCGGCACGGTGTTGCTTGTCCGCGTCGGCGGGCGCTCCTTCACCTACGCGACACGGGGCTGTCGCGCCTATGCCTTCTGGGTCGAGCCGACTGCCCGGCCTTCCCCGGTCACTCGCTGACGGACGGGAAGACGTCCCGCGTCGGCGCGTGGGCCTTCTTCCACACGAGCACGCTCCGCACGTAGTCGATGACGACCTTCCCTTCCTGCTGGATGCCGCGCGTCCGGACCTTGACCACTCCGCGTTGCGGATTCTTGCGCGATTCGCGCGTTTCGAGCACGCGCGACTCCGAATAGAGCGTGTCGCCGGCGTAGAGGGGGTGCGGCAGCTTCACCTCGTCCCATCCGAGCGCGATGCCGTTCTCGCTGACGTCCGTCACGCCCATGCCGGTCACGATCGCCAAGGTGAGCGTGCTGTTGATCAGGCACTTGCCGAACTCGGTCTTGCGCGCGAAGTCGTTGTTGAAGTGGATCTGGTTCGTGTTGTTGGTGAGCAAGGTGAACCAGATGTTGTCGGCCTCCGTCACCGTGCGGCCGAGCCGGCAGCGATAGACGTCGCCCACCTTGAAGTCCTCGAAGAAGCGTCCCTCCCAACCCGAGACGACTGCCATCACACGGCTCCTTTCGATCGGCTCAAGTACCAGCGTTCGCCCCGGCAGCCGGTGCCAAGCCTGCGCTCGTATCGGCCAGCACCTCGAGATGTCCGATACCGAGCGTCTTGATCCACCGCTGCTGGCCCAGGGTGAGCGCGATGAAGAAGCCGAGCTCCACCAGCTCCGGATTGGAAAAGTGCTGGCGAAGCTTGGTCCACAACGCCGCATCCGCGATATCGGCGTTCCAGACGATCGCGCTGGCATACGTGAGCGCCACTTTCTCGCGCTCGCTGAACCGCGGCGAGTCCTGGAAGCTCAAGAGATCGTCGTATTGCTCTTCGGTGAGCCCCTTCCGTCCGGCCTGGACGGAGCGCTGAACGCCTCAGTATTCGCACTCGATCGACTTCGAGACGTAGACGCGGCAGAGCTCCTTGATCGCGTGGTCGCACACGCCTTGCCGGAAGGTCAGCTCCCAGGCCTGCGAGAAGGCGCGGATCACGCTCGGATTGTGGGCGCGAACGGCCTGGCTCTCCGGCCGCGGCGTCCCTTCGCGTCGCGCCAGCTCGAGGTACCCGCGAATCTCGGGATCGGTGATCGCCGCGGGATCGACGTAGGGAATGTTCGGCATGGCCTCTCCTTAGCCTGCGAACGGTCCTGCCGCTCGCACTACTATTCATACGCTCGCCTCGGACGGCGGGCCCCAGCCCCGCGACGTCCTGCGGCTCGCACTACCAGACGCTTTTGCCGCCGAAGCGGCGCTGCCAGCGCGGGATGACGTCCTTGTTGTAGACGTTGTCCGGGACCGGGACCTCGCCGCGCAGCGCCTGCAGGACCGACTCGGTCGCCCACGCAATGCCGGGGCCGAGCCCGCTTCCGACGTTGTTGGACACCACGTGCGGCGAGAGCAGCACCCGGTCGCCGAGATTGCGCAGTTGGCTGTCGAGCGCCAGCGGCTCCCGCTCGAACACGTCGAGCGCCGCGCCGCCGATCTCACCCTTCAGGAGCGTCTCGATCAACGCCGCTTCCTGCACGCACGGGCCGCGCGAGGTGTTGATCAGGACAGCGTTGCGCTTCATCAGCGCCAGCTGCGGGGCGCCGATCATGTGGCGCGTCTCGCGCGTCAGAACCACGTGGAGGCTCACCACGTCCGACTCGCGAAGCAGGGTCGGCAGGTCGACGCGGGTCACGCCATGCTCGACGAACTTGCTCTCGGGCACGTAGGGATCGGTCGCCAGGATCCGCATGTTCCACGGCCTGAGCAAGGTCGCGATCCGGCTGCCGATGCGGCCCAGGCCGATCAAGCCGAGCGTGATGCCGGCATAGCCGTCGGCCCGCGAGCCGACGTAGGTGCCCACGAGCTTCGGATCGCGCCAGGCGCCGCCGTCCTTCAGACAGCTGTCGCGCTCGCGAACTTTCTTCAGCATCGTCAGCATCGAGGCGATCATGCCCTCCGCGACGCCGCCCCAGTTCGACTCGGTGGGGCCGTGGCACACGAGGATCCCCATCTCGGTCGCCGCCTCGACGTCGACATCGTCGACCCCGATCGTGTACTTCGCGACCACCCGCAGCTCGGGCGAGCTCTCCATGATCTTGCGGCTGATCGGCACGTTCCGGATCGAGGTGCCCATGAGCGCGTGCGCGCCCTGCGCCATCCGGATCAGCTCGGGCTCGCCGCTGCCTCCCGGCGTGTCCCACGACGCTTTTCCAACGCGCAGCTCGCAGCCCTCGGCTTCCAGGCGCTTGTGCGAGTCGCGCGCTTCATCGACGGGGGCGAAGATGAACACTGTCGGCGAGCTCATCGTGCGGCTCCTTCCTCGTTCGGCGCGGCTTGCCATCGCCGAGCGTGTCGGCCAGAATCCGGGTGGCTACCGCCCGGGGCAATCGCGGGGCTGACCGCTTGTACCGGGCGCGGGACAGAGCTGTCAAGCCGTGCGAGCCGCAGGACGTCGCGGGGCTGGGGCCCCGCCGTCCGAGGCGAGCCTGAGATCACGGAGGGGGCACCATGGTCGACTTTCCCGTGAACGACGCCGACGGTCACATCACCGAATCGACCGAACAGCTGCGGCCCTACCTCGAGGGCAAGCTTGGCGAGCGCGGCGCCTGGGCCGGCCGCCGCTCCTACTATCCCGAAGACGGCTGGGATCGCTCCATGGGCGGCACGCTCGGGAGCAGCGTGAACGACGCGAAGAGCTGGCTTCGCATCATGGACGATGGCGGCATGGAAACGGTGGTCCTCTACCCGACCGGCGGCCTCGCGATCGGATGGGTCCGCGAGCCCGACTTCGCGGTCGCGCTGTGCCGGGCGTACAACAATTTCGTCCACCAGGAGTTTCTGACTGCGAGCCCGCGCCTGAAGGCCGTCGCGCTGCTTCCGTTCCAGGACGTCGGCGAAGCCGTGAAGGAGCTGCGTCGCGCGGTCACCGAGCTCGGGATGTGCGGCGCGTTCGCGCCGGCGGTCGGCCTGCGGCTGCCGCTGGGTCACCCAGATTTCCATCCGATCTACGCCGAGGCCGAGCGTCTGGGGTCGATGGTGGCCAGCCACGCGACCGTGCGGGGTCCGCACTTCTTCGGCGCCGACGGCTTCGACAAGTTCGTCGAGGTCCACACCTTGTCGCACCCGGTGGCGCAGATGATCCAGCTCACCGGCATGATCTTCGAGGGCGTGCCGGAGAAGTACCCGAGCTTACGGATCGGCTTCATGGAGGCCGGCTGCTCGTGGCTGCCGTTCTGGATGGACCGCATGGACGAAGAATGGTCCAAGCGCAAAGCCGAGGCCCCGCTGTGCCGCAAGAAGCCGAGCGACTATCTCCGATCGGGTCAGCTGTTCTTCGCCGCGGAAGGCGACGAGAAGTCGGTGCCCGAAGTGATCCGGCGACTCGGCAACGACATCGTGTTCTACGCGAGCGATGTGCCGCACTGGGACCACGACTTCCCGGACAACATCCGCGAGCTGGCGACCCGCGAGGATCTGAGCGTCGAGTCGAAGCGCAAGATCCTCTACGAGAACACGCGGCGGCTCTACGAGCTGGCGCCGGTCGGATCGATCAGGTCCGGCCGGTAAGCAGATCGCGGCAGCCGGCGCGCGTGGCCCAGTACTCCCACGCCCGGTACATCGAGGGCTCGTCGGGCCGCATCGAGGCGTGTGCCTCGATCTCGCCGCGGGAGAGCGCCTTCACCTCGCCGAGACGCAGCGCCTCGCTGAGCACCCGGGCGTTGAGCGGCATGTAGACCGACATACGGATCACCTCGGGCAGCGAGCGCCCCGCGGCGGTGAAGCCGTGTCCGCGCATCAGCACGACCCGCTCGCTGCCGAGACCACGCGCCAGATCGCGGCCCTGCGCCATGTTCACCACCAGGAGATTCGTGTCGCCGAAGCCGTCCCGGATGTCCCACACCGGGATGCGCGCGCCGACGAAGCTCGCCATGTGCACCACGGGCCGCAGCGGTGTCGTCGAGATCGTGTAGGGCAGCACGGCCTCGGCGTGGGCGTGCACAACGGCCTGGACGTCCGGCCGGGCCTCATAGATCGCGCCGTGGATGAACCGCTCGAGATAGGGCGGCCGCGCGTCGCCGTTCACCGCCTTGCCCTCCAGGTCGAACTCGATCACGTCGCCGCGCTCGACCAGCGACGGCGCCAGCGAGCGTGAGAGCAGATAGCGCGTGGGATCGAGCGGGTGGCGCACGCTGACGTGGCCGTAGGCGTCGACCACGCCCTCGTTGGCGAGGATCCGGTTGGCGATCACCACGTCGCGAATGGCGCGCTCGAGGTCGGTCACAGGCGTTCTCCTCTCCGGTCGAACTCTAGCTGAAATGCCGGTCGGTCGTCGCGTCTGGCACTCGAAGCCCGAGCCCCTCGATCAGCGGCGCCACTTCGTCCATGTATTCCGTGCGCGCGGTCTCGTTCGAACGGCGCTTGAGCCCCCAGTGCTGGTAGCGCGCCGCGCGCCGTGAGTGCGCGCGCCCGAACATGTCCAGGCCGCGCGGATACCAGCGATCGATCGCGGCCTGGGCCTCGGCGCGCCCCTCCTCGGTCCGGACCATATCGCGGAGCTTCACGTGGCCGTAGCCGACGTGCGTTTTTTCCTCTTGCAAGATTCTCGGCAGCGCGCGGTCGAGCGGCAGGTACGAACAGCCGACGAATTCTTCGAGCTGGTACTGCCCCACGCGGTCGATCAGAAAGCCGAACGCCGCGACGTCCGCCCACGTGGGCATCGCCTGGCGGAAGGCTTCCAGATCGCGCCGTGACTTCTCGACGTACATGAGGTCGGATGCGTCTTCACCGAGCTCGTTGAGCAGCCGATTGATCTTGCGGAAGTGGTCGATCTCCTCGCCCGCCACTTTCGCCAGCATCCACTGATCGTCCGCCGACGGCGCCGCCAGCAGCCATTCGCTCACGTAGAGGTGCGGGCCGCCGATCTCGCAGTCGGCCTGAATGCGCAGCACGCGCTTGAGCAGTGCCTGGTACTCCGCCGGCATCTTGGGCGCTTCGTGCGCCTCGACCTTGTCGCTGAACGGTCTCTCCTCGCTCATGAAGGCCCCTTCGCTCAACGTTTGACACTGCGCATGATCATCTCGACGTAGCGGTCGGCGATCGCCTCGGGAGCCAGGCGCCCGCTCTCCGCGAACCACGTGGCGACGCCGGTGCACATGGTGAGGATCGCCATCGCCGTCAGGCGGACGTCCGACACCTGGAACACGCCGGCGCGCACGCCCGAGGCCAGCAGGCCGCGAAACACGCGCTCGTACTCGTCGCGCCGCGCCAGCACCAGCCGGAGATTCGCCTGCGTGAGCGAGCGCAGCTCGCTGTGGCTCAGGAAGGCTTCGTGCTGGCTGTCGGTGTGGAAGAGCACGTGAAAGCGCACGGCGGCCCGCAGCCGCGCCTCGGGGCCGTCCGCCGACGCGACGGCGCGACCGACGCCGGCGAGCAGGTCGTCGAGCGTCCGGTCGAGGATGGCGAACAGGATCTCCTGCTTGGACTTGAAGTGGTAGTAGAGGCTCGCCGCCTCCATGCGGAGCGCGCGCGCCAGGGTGCGCATCGAGCTGCCGTGATAGCCGCGCTCCCGGAACAGCGTGACCGCCGCGCGCATGATGTGCTCGGCTGCGGTGGCGCGCTCGTGGGTCGAAACGATCGTGGCGGCCATGGCTACCTAACGTACGTTCGTTATGTAACCGGCGCGCGCAGCGCTGTCAAGCGCGCCGCGTGACAGGCGGGGCGCGTGATAGCATCCCCGGCGAGCCTTTCGCACAGGAGGCCCGCCGATCGCCGACTTTCTCCACGCCAGCGTCACGGGATTGGTCCAGGTCTTCGCGTGGCCGACCTTCGGACTGATGCTGATCGGCATGGCGCTCGGCTTCGTGGTGGGTCTCCTGCCCGGGCTCGGCGGTCCCACCACCTTGGCGCTGATGCTGCCGTTCGTGTTCAAGATGACGCCGGTCGAGGCGTTCGCCTTCCTGCTCGGGATGCTGTCGGTGACCGCGACGACCGGTGACATCACGTCGATTCTGTTCGGGATCCCGGGCGAGCCCACGACCGCCGCGACGATCGTGGACGGCCACGCCATGGCCAAGAACGGCGAAGCCGGGCGCGCGCTGGGCGCGGCGATGATGAGCTCGCTCGTCGGCGCGATCTTCGGCGCCCTCGTGCTCGGCCTCGCGATTCCGATCGTCCGGCCGCTGGTGCTGACGCTCGGCTCGCCGGAATTCTTCATGCTGGCCGTGCTCGGAATCACGTTCGTCGCCTCGCTCAGCGGCGACGCGCTGCTCAAAGGCCTGCTGGCCGGCGGGCTCGGGCTCTGGCTCGCGACGATCGGGCTCGATCCGGTCACCGGCATCCAACGCTACACGTTCGGTCAGCTCTTCCTGTGGGACGGCATCGGCCTGGTGCCGGTAACGATCGGCTTCTACGCGATCCCCGAGCTGATCGAGATGGCCAATGCCGGCTCGAGTATCGCCAAGCTCGACGTCGGCCGCGTGGGCGGCGTCTGGGAGGGCGTGCGCGACACGTTCAGGCACTGGCTCCTGGTGATCCGCTGCAGCGCGCTGGGCACGTTCGTCTCGATCATCCCGGGGCTCGGCGCGGCGACCACGCAGTGGCTCTCCTACGCCCACGCCGTGCAGAGCTCGAGCTCGCGCGAGCGGTTCGGCAAGGGCGCGGTCGAAGGCGTGCTCGGACCGGGCGCGGCGAACAACTCGTCGCTCGGCGGTAGCCTGGTGACCACCGTGGCGTTCGGCGTCCCCGCCAGCGTGGCGACCGCCATCCTGATGGGCGCCTTCTTCGTGCAGGGCCTGGTCCCGGGCCCGGCGATGCTGACGCCGGCGCCGAAGGGCCATCTGGCGGTTACCTTGGCGATGGTGTGGACGATCGTCGTGTCCAACATCATCACGGTCGCGATCTGTCTGGCGTTCATGGGCCCGCTGGCCCGGATCACGCAGATCCGGTCGAGCCTGCTCGTGCCGTTCATCCTGGTCCTGGTGTACGTCGGCGCGTTCGCGGAAAAGAACGTGTTCGAAGATCTCGCCGTCGTGCTGGCGTTTGGCGCGCTCGGTTGGGTCATGGCGAAGCTCGGCTGGCCGCGCCCGCCCCTGCTGCTCGGCCTGGTGCTGGGCCCGCTGGCCGAGAACCGGCTGTTTCTGTCGACCGACAACTACGGCGCGGCGTGGCTCTTGCGGCCTGGCGTGCTGATCATCGCGGCCGTCATCGCCGCCGGCCTCGTCGTTCCGCTCGTGAACAAGCGCCGGGCTCTCGCGAAGCCGACGCCCCTCGCGGGAGCGACCGCGCCGAGCGGCTGGCGGGTCGACGGAGCCACCGCGTTCAACGTGGCTCTCGTGCTGCTGTTCGCCGCGGCGCTCTGGCTGAGCCGAGGCTTCGACGTGCGCGCGGGGCTCTTCCCGTGGACGATCACGACAGCGGCGCTGGCCCTGGCGATCGTCCACACCGCGAGCGAGCTCAGGGCGCGGCGCGAACCCGCCGGCCACGAGCGCGACGTCGCGCGCGGCGAAGCGGCCGGCGAAACGCGGAAAACTGCGGTGATCTGCGGCTGGATTCTCGGCATGTACGTCCTGATCTGGCTGCTCGGCTTCTCGCTGGCCACCCTGGTCACGAGCCTCCTGTATCTGCGCCGCGCGCGCGAGCGCTGGGCGATCAGCATCGGCCTGAGTCTCGTCAGCTTCGTGTTCGTCTACGGACTCTTCGAGAAAGGACTCAGCGTGCCGTTTCCGCCGGGTCGCCTGTTCGCCTGGCTCGGCTACGGCGGCTGAATGGTCGATCGCGCATGAGCGATTCGGGCACCTCACGCATGGTGGTGGACGCCGATCGGCGGCTCGCGGAGCGCCTGCGCGCGCTGGCGGGGCAGCGCATGGTGTTCTTCGCAGGGCTGCCGGGCACGGGCAAGAGCCTCCTGACGCATCAGCTCGTGCACCTGGCGAGCGCCGCCGGACGCCGCGTGCATCTCTTGCAGTGGGACGTCGCGCGCCCGGTGTTCGAGGCCTGTCCCGCCGGCCGGCGCTATCCGCTGTCGGACGGCGTGACTCATCCGCTGATCAGGCGTGCCGCGGGGCAGTGGGTACGCTATGCGCTCGTCGAATGGGACGAGCGCCATGCCGAGCCCGAGCATCTGCTGGTCGGCGAGACGCCGTTCGTCGGCAATCGATTCGCCGAGCTCGCACGCCGCGCCGACGATCGCGCGGAATCGCTTCTCCTCGAGCCGTCGTGCCGGTTCGTGATCACCGTGCCGTCCCGAGAGGTGCGCAGCTTTCTCGAGGCCCAGCGCCAGCGCCGTGCCGCGCATCCCTTGCACCCGCGCGAGCGCGAGGACGCGCCCCCGCACGTGCTCCGCGATCTCTGGCAGAGCCTGGCGGAGATCGCGGGAGCGGCCCCGAGCGGCCCCGCGCCCTACGATCCGAGCGTCTACGCGTCCGTCTACGAGCGCGTGCTCCGGTACCGGAACGCGGAACGAATCGAGCTCGACGTGATCCTGCCGACCGAAGCGCTGTCCGTCTACGACTTCGCCGTTGCCCCTCGAGATCTCGTACCGAGCCGCGATGAAGCGGAGCGCTTCATTCGCGAGGTCGAGCGACGGTATCGCGACCCACGCATGCTCGACGAGGACGTCGCCGACTGGTGGAAGACGTAGGATCGTAGGCCGATCCTCACGCCGGTTCCTTCCGGACGTCGACGATCACCTCGTTCCACACATGCTGTTCCGGTCCCTCCACGAGCGGATCGAGCTGCCGGCGCGTCTCCGCATATTGCGGATCGCGATGCCAGGCCTCCCAGTCGGCGCGAGAGCGCCAGGTGCCCACGATCACGCGGCGTCTGGGCTCGTTCTCGACGCGGAGGAGCTGTCCACCGATCCATCCGGGTCGGGCCTTGACCGCCGTCAAGCGCGCCGACATGACGTCGTCCCACTTCCGCTCCATTCCCTCGCGCAGTCGAACATCGGTCACCAACGTCATCATCGCTGTCTCTCCCGCTTCAGTGTCGCGTTCTAGTTCTTGGTCGTGATCACGCCGCAGGCGATGCGCGAGCCAGCATTCCCCGCGGGGTCCGAGACGTAATCGTCCGATCCCTGATGCACCACGAGGCTCGCACCGTCTGTGTCCAGCAGGCGATTGGCGCCCGTGCCGAGCGTGACGTCCTTCAGGACCACCTCGATCGACGCCGTCTTTCGGTCCGCCACCTGGATGTTCGGCATGTCGCCCAGGTGGGCGCCCTGCGGGTTGTCGCGGCCGTGCTGATGCTGCGTGGGATTGAAGTGTCCGCCCGCCGACTCGAAGGGCGGCTCACAGCGGCCGATCGCGTGCACGTGAAACGCGTGGTCGCCAGGAGGCAGCTCGCTGAACGTCGCCGAGACCTTCACGCCTTCGGCCGTGTCCTGCAAGGTCGCCTCACCGACCCGCATGCCGTGCCCGTCCTTCAGCTCGGCTCGCGCGGTCTCGGCCGCGGCGGTTGGAACGGTCGAAAGCCCGCTTACCGCCAGCGTCAGGAGCCAGGCGCCTGCAAACGCCACCGGGTGAAACACGTGTCCGCTCATCGGGTCCTCCCCTACACGCCATTTGCACACCACGATCTGCAGAAAATGCAGGTGTCGTGCCATCGGCCGCGGGAGGGACTAGACGATCAGATCGCGGTGAGCCGTGCGCCCGTCTCGCGCACGGCGTCGACCAGTGCGGCAACGTCGGGTTCGGCGGTCGCGTAGTGCAGCACGCACGCCCTCAGCGCGAAGCGCCCGCCGAGCGTGGTCTGCGTCAAGAACGCGGCGCCCGAGGCCTGGACGTCTTCCATCACACGCTTATTCAGCGCATCGAGCGCGCGCTCGTCGCCACGCAGGCGCACCGGCGCGTAGCGAAAGCAGACGATCGAGAGCTCGACGTCGGCGAGCCGTTCCAGGTCGGGCGCGGCATCGACGAGCGCAGCCAGATGCCGGGCGAGCGCCAGATGGCGCCCGATCAGATCACGCACGCCGTCGCGTCCCAGGTGCTGGAGAACCATCCACAGCTTCAGCGCGCGAAACCCGCGGGTCTGCTGGATGCCGTACTCGGAGTACCACGGGAGGCCGCCAAACCCGCGATCGGCCTCGGTACGGAGATAGTCCGGGACGAGAGTGAAGCTCTCGCGAAGCAGCCGACCATCGCGAACGAGCACGGCGCCGCATTCGACCGGCACCGACAGCCACTTGTGGGGATCGAGCGCGATCGAGTCGGCGCGCTCGAGCCCCGCGTAGCGGGCGCTCAGGCTCGGGAGCGCGGCGCCCACCGCGCCGTATGCACCGTCGACGTGCAGCCACAGGCGCTCGGCCGCGCACAGGTCGGCGATCGCGTCGAGCGGATCGATCGCGCCGGTCCCCACCGTTCCGGCGCTGGCGGCGACGCAAAACGGGCGCCGGCCCGCCGCGCGGTCTGCGGCGACGGCGGCGCGGAGCGATTCGACGTCCATGCGATGGCGCTCATCGCTCGCGACCCTACGGATCGACTCGGCGCCAAGACCGAGGATCTCGGCGGCCTTCTGGATGCAGCTGTGGCTGTCGGCCGTGGCGTAGAGAGACAGGGCCGGGCGCGCGTGCTGCAATCCTTCCGTCCGCACGTTCCAGCCGTCCTCTCGCGCGGCGCGCTGGCGAGCGGCCGCGAGCGCCACGAGCGTCGCCGCCGACCCACCGCTGACCAGGAGCCCCATGCTGTCCTCGGTGGGAAACCCGATCAGCTCCATGAGCCAGCGCACGGCGGCGCGCTCGACGTAGATCGCGGCGTGATCGCCGCCCGCACAGCTCGGGTTCAACGCCGCCGCCAGAAAGTCGGCAACGATGCCAATGGGCGCCGGCGGCGAGTTCACCCAGCCGAAAAAGCGCGGATGTCCATTGCCCATCGCGTGCGGCAGCACCGCCGTGCGGAAGCGTTCGATCAGCGCCTCGGGCCTCACGCCGCTCGGCGCCAAGGCCTCTTGAATGAGCGTGCTCCGCTGCTCGACCGACATCGGACGGAAGACCGGCCCCGTGCCGAGCGCGGCGAGATAGTCGGCCACCAGATCGACGGCGTCGTAGGCGAGACGGCGGAAGTGCTCGGGGTCGAGCGCCAACGGCGCAGTCTTCTCGGGGCGGGTAGTCATTGCGTCGCTCTCCTGCGGCGGGGACTGGCGCGGCGAGGTCTGTGCGCCCCGCGGTGGCGGCCGAGCTCCATCGCCAGGTAGTACACACAGGGCTCCTGGCCGGGGTTCGCGAAGGCGTGGCGGCAGTCGCCCGCGTAGTAGATGCTGTCGCCGGCGCGGAGGATGTGCTCGACGCCGTCCAGTGTGAGGCGCAGCGCGCCGCGCTCCATCGCCAGATACTCGTGAGATCCGGGCGCGTGCGGCGCGAACTCCCCGGCGTCGACGCCGCCGGGGATGCTCGTACGCATCAGCTCGAATTCCACGCCCGGCAGGACCGGTGAGAGGATGCGGCGCTCCCAGCCCGACGCGTCGTGTGCCGTGTCGTGCTCGCCTCGGCGTAGCACCACCACGCGCGCCGCACGCTCGTCGCCCAGGAGCCGCGCGATGCTCGTGTCGAGACCGGTCGCGATGCGGTCGAGGACGAGCACGGTGGGCACCTTACTGCCGCGCTCCACCTCGGAGAGCATGCTGCGGCTCACTCCCGTGCGCGCTTCGAGATCGTAGAGCGACAGGCGTCGCCGCAGACGCTCGAGGCGCAGGCGCGCGCCGAGGCCGGCCATGTCGAGCCCGGACGACAGGCGTGGCTTCTGGCGTGACGTCGTCGACTGTTCCACCATAGCGGACATAATACTCTATGGTGGAACTGAACGGCGCCTCGCTTACCGGCAGGAGCTGGCGGGAGTTGGCCAAAAAGAAATCGGGGGGAGCGCTCGCTCCCCCCGATTCGTGCTGGTGCGGCGGCGCGAGGCCGCCGAAAGACTTACAGACCGGAGGTGCCGACCCAGCCGGTCTCGGAGACGTCGACAGTAACGCCGTCGGGCGCGGTGTACTTCACCTCGACGTTGCCGGTCCGGTGACCGTACTGGCCGACGCCGAGCGCCTTGTTGATGTCTTCGCGGGGCTCGGACCCGGCGTTCTTCAGCCGCTCGGTGATCGCCTCGAGGCTCTCGACCTGGAAGCCGATGTGATGAATCCCGCTCCAGCCGGCGCCACGCTCGACTCCCGCGACCGCGTCGTTCTTGAAGTTGAGGATCGCCAGGTTCAGGTCACCGTCGCTGAGGTAATAGCCGCGAGCGCCCGGGCTATCGATCTTGGCGATCTCCTTCATGCCGAACACGTCCATGTAGAACTTTGCGGTCTTGTCCACGTCCTGGGTCGAGAGGGCGATGTGCTTGATCTTCGGCATGGCGTTCTCCTGTAGGAGGTGTTCGAGCCCGTCCTTGTACCTGTCCAGGCAGGTTACGCCAGGGACCCCACAAAAGCCAGGACATTTGGGGGCCCCGTGGATGTAAGACTTACCGCAGTGTTCTCGCGCTGACACCAGCCGCCGCCCGAAGCCCGCCCGCCGCAAAGCCGCCTGCTCCATCCACGACCGTTTACCGCGCGTGCGTTCCGCCGCGCATGGGCACACGCATTGCTCGCTCGGTTCGGCGGGTCGCGCGCGTGGCGACGCCGCGCGGGCGCCCGTTGGAGAAATTACCGAGCCGGAGGAGGTCGTCACATGAAGCGAGTGAGGGCAGTCCTGGTTCTGGCAACGGTCGCGTTCGTCATGGTGCTGGCCCCGATCGCCTGGGGCGCCGAGGTCGAGGGCAAGATCAAGAGCGTCGATGCGAGCGGCAAGACGGTCACGCTCGACAACGGGACCAAGCTCGCGATCCCGCCGACCCTGGCGGTGGAGAAGAAGGCCCTCAAGCCGGGCGCCAGCGTGAAGGCGAGCTACGAAGAGAAGGGCGGCGAGAAGGTCGCCACGTCCTTCATGGTGATGCCGTCGCGTTAGCCCTCCCCTGCCGGGCGGCGGAGCGCGCTCTCGCCGCCCGGCTCCGAGCCGCTCCGCTGGCTTGATTCCGGACACGAAGCGCGCGATAAGGGTGACCCGGAGGGTTACCCGCGATGAATCTCCTGCGTCCGATCGACCGCACGTTCACCGTCAAGGGACTCAACCTTCACCTGCTGGACTGGGGCGGCAACGACCGCACGCCTCTCCTGCTCCTGCATGGCTTCACGGGACACGCGCACGCGTGGGACACCCTGAGCATCGCGCTCCAGCCGCACTTCCACGTCTACGCCCTCGACCAGCGCGGACACGGCGACAGCGATCCCGCCGACGTCTACAACCCCGCGGTCGCGTTCGACGACATCGGCGGTGTCATCGAGGCGCTCGGGCTCCGCTCGCTGGTGCTGGTCGGGCTCTCGATGGGCGGGCGCAACGCCATCTACTTCACGTCGAAGCGTCCCGAGCTCGTGCAGAAGCTCGTGATCGTCGACATCGGGCCGGAGATCAGCAAGCGCGCGTCCGCCGCACCGGCCGGGCCGCCCGAGCCCGAGACGTGGGACAGCATCGAGCAGGCCGCGCAGCACCTCTATCGCGGCAACGCGTACCCGGGCATTCACTACTACCGCTGGGTCGCCTCGACGAGCCTTCGCCAGCGCGCTGACGGCGCGCTTGTGTGGAAGTGGCACCCGAGCGTGAAAGAGCGCCGGTCCCAGCTCGACATCGACTGGTGGGCGGTTCTCAAGTCCATCACGCCGCCGACGCTCGTGCTGCGCGGCGAGAGCAGCACCGTGCTGGATCGCGACGTCGCCGAGCGGATGGGCAAAGAGCTCCCGCGGGGCCGCTTCGTCGAGATTCCGCGGGCCGTGCACACGCTGCACGAGGACAATCCCGAGGCCGTCCTCGCCGCGCTCCGAGAATTTCTCGGCTTCTAGGGCTTCTTGAGCTTCAGATCCTCGTAGGGCGCCGAGTAGGCGTAGCCGCGGATCAAGCTGATCCCGGGCTCTTCCAGCCGCGGGCCGATGCCCCACGTGAACGCGAGCTCGTAGATCGGCACGTGCGTCACGCGATCGTGCAGGATCTGCTGGATCTGGTGGATCAGCGCCTCGCGCCGCTTCACGTCGATCTCGCGCGCCTGGCGCTGGAAGAGATCCTCGACTTCCGGGATGACGCCCGCGGTGTACGCCCCTTCCTTGCTGACGTACGCCTCCAGGCGCGTGGCCGCGTTGCCGGCCGCGCCGGTGATCCCGACGATCAGGTTCTTGAGCTTCTTCTCCCGCCAGGCGGTCGTGAGCGCCGCGCGCTCCATGACCCGGACGCGCGACTTGATTCCGATGGTCTGTAAGTATGAAACGAGCGCCTCCCCCATCGCCGTGTACGGCGGCCACGGGTAGAACTCGCCGGCGTCGAAGCCATTGGGATAGCCCGCCTCGGTTAGCAGCTGTTTGGCTCGATTCGGATCGAAGGCGGCCGGCTCGAACGATTTCGAGAACTCGAACGCGCGCGGGATGATGCCGCCGGTCGGCTTCGAGAGCCCGAGCGTCTCGGCCTGATTGAGCGCCTGACGATCGATCGCGTGGCTGGCCGCCAGACGCACGCGGCGATCGGCCCACGGTGACTTCGGATCCCACTGATCGGGCATATCCAACCAGAACACGCCGCTCGACTGGCTCGGGGCCGTGAGCTTGAGCCCGGGCGTCCGTCGAATGTCTTCGGCGACGGGCCCGGTCAGCAAATAGGCGATGTCGATCTCGCCCTTCTTCAGGGCGGCCGCGCGCGTGGTCTCTTCCGGCAAGCTCCGGAGCACGAGTCGCTTGACGCTCGGCGTCTTGCGCCAGTAGCCCTCGTAGGCTTCGAGCACGAGCTCCACGCCGGGGTTGAAGCTCACGAACTTGTAGGGGCCGGCGCCGATCGGCGCCTTCTTGAAGCCGTCGTCGCCGACTTTCTCGATGTACTTCTTGGGCACGACCCAGCCCGAGCCGGTCGCCGAGGTGCCGTAGAACGTCATGAAATCCGGCCACGGCTCTTTGAGCACGAACCGGATGCGGGTAGGGTCGACGATCTGGACCTCGCGCACACGGTCCTTCAGGAGCTTCACGCCGGCGCCGCGGTAGCGATCGTAGGAGAACTTCACGTCCTCGGCGGTCACCGGATCGCCGTTGTGGAACTTCACGCCCTTGCGCAGCACGAACTCATAGGTCAGGCCGTCCTTCGACTGCGTCCACGACTCGGCCAGGCTCGGCGTGTTCCACCCGGCCGGCATCGGCTTCACGACCGCGTCGTGCAGCGCGTAGAGAAACATGAACGGCGTGATAATGCCTTCGGTCTCCGCTGGATCGAGCCAGCGCGAGGCCAGCGTGATGTGCACACCCCACGTCACCGTACCTTCCGGTGCCGCCGCTGCCGGTCGAATGACTCCGAACAGGCTGAGGCAAGTCACGGAGACGATGCCGAGCCGAATGAGCGAGCCTCTCATGGGCACCTCCGAGTAGGATGGGTCGCCCAATCATGCCACAGACCCTGCAAGTCCTCGCGGTCGCCGCCGCACTCTGGTCGGCGGCCGCGACGATCGCCGGCCCCGCGTGGGCTCGAGAAACGCGCATGGTGCCGATCACGGTCGACGGCGCGCACGGGCGTCTTCAGATGCGCATCTGAAGCAGCGGGGTCTGCCGAGCGAGCAGCCGTAGCGAGAGGCGCGAGATCAGCCGATGACCCGTCCGCCCATCACGCGGATCGAATCGCCGGTGACGTAGCTGGACGAATCGGAGGCGAGGAACACGCACGCCTCCGCGATGTCCTCGGGCCGGCCCAGCCGGCGCAGCGGGATCTTCGCGAGCTCTTCCGGCGAGCCCGGCGGCGCCTGGCGGAACTCCGGGTACCACTCGGCGTGGCGCCGCTCGGTGTCGATGAACCCGGGCATCACCATGTTCACGCGGATCCCGAACGGGCCGAGCTCGGCGGCCAGCGCGCGCACGAGGCCGAGCAGACCGGTCTTGGCCACGGTGACCAGGGCGGTGTTGGGCCGGCCGGTGAGACTCGACATGCCGCCGAGCGCGATGATGCTGCCGCGCCGACGCTCCTTCATGCCCGGCACCGCCGCCCGCGCCAGATAGAACGCGGAGTGCAAATTGACGCCGAGTACCCGATGCCATTCCTCGACCGAGGTGTCGGTGACCGACTTGTGCGGGCGGATGGCGGCGTTGCAGACGAGCACGTCGATGGCGCCGAGCTCGGCGAGCCCGCGCTCGACCAGCGCCTGGCAGACGGCCGGGTCGCCTACGTCGCCGAGCGCCGTGACGACCCGCACGCCGGCCTTCCGGCACTCGCCGGCGACAGCCTCGAGCTCGTCGGCGTTCACGCGCGTGTTCAGCACGAGGTCGGCGCCCTCGGCAGCGAACGCGAGCGCGATGGCGCGGCCGATGTTACGGCTGGCGCCGGTGATCAGCGCGACCCTGCCCTGGAGCTTTCCGCCGTTCACGATGCCGGCTCTCAGCGCAGGCCGGCGGCCTTCATCGCCGGGAACACCGCGTCGCGGAACGTTCGCACCTCTTGCTCGGGTCCGACGAACGTCTGCAGCGGCATGATGTAGAGGCTCTTGACGCCGGCGCCGGTCAGGTCGGCGATCCGCCGGGCGCAGTGCTCGGGCGTGCCGATCAAGCCGAGCGCGTCGCACAGCTGTCCGATGATCTCGTCGGGCACGAACGACGTGGCCGCGATCGCCTCGTCCCAGTTCTGCGCGTGCGAGAGATCGGGATAGATCTTCCCGACCGCGGGCGGGATCTCGAAGTGCGGGATCGAGAGCTTCGTGTGCTCGAGCCAGCGCGCGTGCACGCGCATGATTCCCTGGTGGACGACGGTCGGACGCGCCATCCGGCGCGCCTCGGCCATGGTCGGGGCCATGCCCGTCCGCACGGCCCAGATGATCTCGAGATCCTCGAGGCGCCGGCCGCTCTTGCGGGCGCCGCGCTCGAGATGGCTCAGCACCGCGTCGACGATTCCGCGATGGAATCCGACCAGCAGCATGACGCCGTCCGCGACCTCGCCCGCCAGCTCGATCGCCTTGGGGCCAGACGCTGCCATCAGCAATGACACCGGACGCCCGCTCGCGTACGCCAGGCGCCCGGGCGTACCGTGGAAATCGACCGCATCGCCTGCCAGCAGCTTTCGGAGCGTCGTGATCGTCTCGCGCATCTCGGCCAGCGAGGCCGGCTTGCGCCCGATCGTGCTCGCCGAGGTGTAGCCCGTGCCCATCACGACCTTGGTCCGGCCGGGCGCCAGCTCGGCGACCGTCTGGATCGCGCTCGCCAGCACGGACACGTGACGCGAGAACGGATTCGTCACCGCGGGAAACAACGTGAGCCGCGAGGTCTGGCTGGCCGCTTGGCCGAGTGTGACGAACGTGTCACGGCAGAGCATCTGACTGTCGAGAATGCCCGCGCCGTCGAATCCGGCCGCCTCGATGTCCTGAATCAACCGGATCAGCTCCGGCATCGGCGAGGTGCCGGGAACGCGCAGTGAGACCTGAACACGATCGGCCATGCCATCCTCCTCGCCAGGGAGGATAGGGTGTCGATTCGGGCTTGTCCAGACGGGTTGGACCAAGGTAGAGCACGTTCGCCGTGATGGCTTCTGCTAGGATGCGCGGGGCCACTCTGGGATGCGGAGTGTCGATTCCCGTATTGTTCTCGTGCTCGCGCTCATTTTCGGCGGGATGGCGCTCTCTCCGCCACCGGCAGCGGCCGAAGAAACACTCGCATTCGACGACAAGCCGATCGAGAAGCAACCGCTCGACGACAAGTCGGCGGTCGAGCAACAGCTGACACTCCAGGAGACGCCGGCGGTTTCCGAAAAATCGAAATACCCGTGGTCCCTGACCTTGATCGGCGGCCAGTACTCCGGCAGCCAGCTTCTAGAGATCCCCGCCCGACTCGCTCTCAAAGATTCGTGGACGCTGGGACTCGCGGTCTCGAAGCAGTTCGCGGAATGGACGCGATTCTTGCGATGGGAGGGCGAGTTTCAGGTCCTCAAGCACATCGGCGAGCAGGATCACTGGGAATTGACCGGCTCGGTCAACCTCCGGCTGGTAGTGTTTCCGTGGAATCGCTACGTCGAGACGACCGCGGCATTCGGCGGCGGCGTTTCGTGGGCGAGCGAGGTCCCGGCACTCGAGAAAGCCGACTCGTCGAACGACACGACCAACCAGTGGCTGAACTACCTTCTGCTCGAGATCACGGCCGGCATCCCGGATTCGCACTGGAGCCTGGTCACCCGCATCCATCACCGATCCGGCATCTTCGGCCTATTCGGGCACAGCGGCTCGAACGTTCTGGAGGCTGGCATCCGCTACCGATTCTGACGGCCGGTCGCGCGGCGGCTCGATCTCACTTCATCGTCGCGCGCAGATCTACGAGGACCTGGTCGAAGTCCGAGACGCGGATGAGACCGAGCCGCGGGTACTCGAGGTCGAGAATGACGTAGAGGGCCACGGCCATCGCGGCCGCGAAGCCCAGGACGTGCGTCCAGCTACGCGTCTTGGCTCCGGCCATGCCATAACCGGCCAGCAGCGCGCCGGCCAGGGCCAGGGCCAAGAGCATCGTGAAGATGATCGTCGGCGGGTGAATGCGCGTGGCCATCAGCCGGGTCGTCGTGATGTCGATCATCGCGTTCAGTGCCGGTAAGAGCAGCATCGTGAGATTGGGGTGGGAGCCCGGGGCGCGGGTGGCCGCGACGGCCTGACTCCAGATGTCCTGCTGCAGGCGCCCCACTTCGGTGAGCGCCGCCTGCGTCGCGGTCGTGTCCTCGACGTTGCGATAGACCTCGAGCCGCGCGTCGACGTAGCGCTTGAAGCTGTCTCGAAGCTTCGGCTGTAGGTCGGGCGCAACCAGGTCGACTCGCAAATAGGCCGTCCCGATCGCGTTGGCCTCCTCGACGATCAAGTGCCGGCGATCGTCGAAGCGCGCCGCCGCTCCCGAGAAGGTGAACGCGATGAGCAGCCCGAGGAGCCCGAAGATCGCGCCCTCCACCGCGCCGACGCCCTCGCGGGCTCCCTCGGGATCTTTCCGCTTCCGGTGGATGCCGATACGACGGCCGACCTCGAGAAGCGCGACCATCGCAGCGAAGAGCCCCAGCGCGATCAGCAGCACGAACGTCGTGAAGATCATTGGCGTTCCATTTGGCCTCCCCGGCCACGAGAGCGTACACTGCGTTGCCTGGTACCGGGATGAGACCAAGGGCGGGAGACGGCCAGGCCAGGACCTCCGGCCCATCGGCGCGAACGCTGTTATAGTCCTGGCGCCAGACCAATCCGCGGGAGGGGATCATGAAGCTGCTCTTCTTCGATGACTTCAGGCTGGGGGTGCTCAAGGGCGACGCCGTGGTCGACGTATCCGACACGGTAAAGGACATTCCGCACACCGGACCGCACAACCTGATCAGCGGGCTGATCGAGCGGTTCGGCGACTACAAGGCTCGCCTGGAGGGCGCCGCTGCGAAGGGCCAGGGCAAGCCGGTCAGCCAGGTCCGGATCAGGCCGCCGCTGCCCAAGCCGTACACCATCGTCGCGATGGCCGTGAACTACATGGAAGACGGCACCCGTTCGGAGCCGGCGCCGATCAACGCGTTCCACAAGGCCCCGAACTCCGTCATCGGCGACGGCGACACGATGGTGTTGCCCGACGTGCCGGCGACGATCTTCGAGGGTGAAGCCGAGGTCGCGCTGATCATCGGCAAGAAGGCGACCAACGTTCCCGCCGGCCAGGCGATGAGCTACATCTTCGGCTACACGAACTTCATCGACGGCTCGGCCCGCGGCCTGCCGCCGAGCGGCAACACGTTCTACCAGATGAAGTCGCGCGACACCTTCTGCCCGATCGGCCCGTACATCGTGACGGCCGACGAGATCCCCGACCCGCACCGGCTGCAGGTGAAGCTGTGGGTCAACGGCGATCTCAAGCAGAACTACAACACGAGCGACATGGCTCACAAGATCCCGCGCTGCATCGAGTGGGTCACCTCGATCCACACGCTGGAGCCCGGCGATATCCTCGCGACCGGCACCAACCACCGCGGTCTGAGCGGCTTCCAGAACGGTGACCGGATCGAGATCGAGACCGAGAAGCTCGGCCGCCTGCACTTCAACGTGCGCGATGACCTCAAGCGTACGTGGGGCCGCGAGACACGCCTGGACCGCCAGGAGAAGAAGCTCGAGGGCACCACGCCGCAGCTGACCGGGAAATACACGCCGGCGCCGAAGTAAGGCGCGGGTTATCCGCCTGCCGGGACGGCGCGGCGCTTCACGGCGCCGCCCGCCCCTGCTCTGATCGGGAGGTTCTAGCATGATCGAGCGTCGTCCATTCGGGAGAACCGGCCACCTCAGCAGCGTCACGCTCTTCGGCGCCGCCGCGCTCGCGCGGGCCACTCAGGACGAGGCCGACCTCGCGCTCGAGGTGCTGCTGCGCCACGGCGTGAACCACATCGACACGGCCGCGCGCTACGGCGACTCCGAGCTGCGCATCGGGCCGTGGATGGCCCGCCACCGGAAAGATTTCTTCCTGGCGACCAAGACCGGCTCGCGCACCGCGAAGGAAGGGCGCGACGACATCCATCGCTCGCTCGAGCGGTTGCGCGTCGATCACGTCGATCTGATCCAGCTGCACTCGCTCGGCCATCCCGACGATTGGGACGTGGCGATGGGCGAGGGCGGCGTGCTCGAGGCGGCGATCGAGGCCCGGCAGCAGGGCCTGACGCGATTCATCGGCGTGACCGGTCACGGCTGGACGATCCCGGCCATGCACCGCCGGAGCCTCGCCCGCTTCGACTTCGACTCGGTCCTGCTCCCCTACAACTTCTTCATGGTCGAGAACGAGCGCTACCGACAGGCCTTCGATGAGATCCTGACGATCTGCCGCGAGCGCAACGTGGCCGTACAGACCATCAAGTCGATCGCGCGCGGGCCGTGGGCGACGTCGGACCGGACCCACACCACGTGGTATCAGCCGCTCGAGGACCAGGCCGACATCGATCGCGCCGTGCACTATGTGCTCGGCGTTCCCGGCATCTTCCTGAACACGGCCGGTGATCTCCGGCTCTTGCCCAAGGTCCTCGACGCCGCCAGCCGCTTCGAGCGCCGGCCCACCAACGACGCGATGGCCGGCATGGTCGAGTCGAAGCGGCTGACCTCGCTGTTCGGTCTGCCGACCTGAGCTCCGCCCGCCGATGCCCCTTTCCACGATCGTCGTGGGCGGCGGGATCGGCGGGCTCTCTCTCGCCCGCGAGCTCGGCCGGGCGGGGCTTGCCGTGGTCGTGCTCGAGCGCGCCGCCAAGCTGACCACCGTCGGCGCGGGCATCATCATGAACCCCAACGCGATGGCCGTGCTCGAGGCCAACGGCCTGGCGGAGTGCGTGCGCGCGCGAAGCGCGCCGTATCTGGCGCGCGATACCCACGATCATCGAGGTCGGCGGCTCGCGACCCGCGACTATCGTCCGCTCTACGCCGAAGGGCGCCTCGCGATCGGGGCTCTGTGTCACCGGGCGCACCTGCACGAATGCCTCTACGACGGCCTGCCGGCCGGTGCCGTCCATCTCGACACCCGCATCGTGGCCCTCCATGCCGGGGCCGACGGCGTGCGGGTCGAAACCGAGAACGGCCCGACGTTCACCGGCGACGTGCTGATCGGCGCCGACGGCATCCATTCAACCGTGCGAGCTCGATTCTTCGGGCCCAACGAGCCCGTCTACCTGGGCTATCGCTCGCATCGCTTCGTCGTGGACAACCGCGACGGCCTCGAGCATTTCACCGAATTCCTCGGGCGCGGCAAGCGCATCGGCCTGGTCCCAATCGGCGGCGGCCAGCTCTACGTGTGGACGACGTTCAACTCGCCGCGCGAGAGCCGGGCGTGGGCGCTCGAGAGCGTCGCCGCGCTGTCGGCGCTGTTCGGCGAATTCACCGATTCGCGCGTCCGGCATGCGTTCGGCGGGCTCGCGTCGACCGACGGCGTGGTCTGCACGGACGTGGAGGAAGTGCATCAGCCCGCGTGGGCTCACGGCCCGGTCGCGCTCCTCGGAGACGCCGCCCACGCGCTGACGCCGAACATGGGCCAGGGCGCGGGCATGGCGATGGAAGACGCGGCCGTGCTGGCCGAGGAGCTCTCGCGAGCCGCCCGGCACGAGACCGACGTGCCGACCGCGCTCGGCGCCTACGTCACGCGCCGTCGCCAGCGGGTCGAGACGATCGTGCGCCTGTCACGTCAGATCGGCGAAGAGGGCCAGCTCACCGGCAGGCTCGCCTGCTGGCTGCGCAACCGTCGAATCAGCCGCGAAGGCCGCTCCCCCGAGCAGACGCGCGCCGCGCTCGAGCGGCTGCTGGCCTGGCCGCCAGTACGCCCCTGAGATGAGCACGCCGGCGCTCGAGGTGGTCGGTCTCCGGAAGGCCTATGCACGCGACGGGCGGACGATCGAGGTGCTCGATCTCGCCCAGCTCCGCGTCACCGACGGCGAGTTCGTCACGGTCGTCGGCCCGAGCGGCTGCGGCAAGAGCACGTTGCTTCACGTGCTGGGCGGGTTCATCCCGGGCGACGCCGGCGAGATCCGCGTGCACGGCCGCGCGGTCGTCGGGCCTGGACCCGATCGCGGCATGGTGTTCCAGGAGTTCTCGCTGTTCCCGTGGCGCACGGTCAGCGGCAACGTGGGCTGGGGCCTGGAGGTGCGCGGGGCGTCGCGCGCCGAGCGCGCCGCAGTGGTCGATCGCTATCTCGAGCTGACCGGGCTCACCGAATTTCGCGATCACTTGCCGGCCGAGCTCTCGGGCGGTATGAAGCAGCGCGTCGCCCTCGCGCGCGTGCTCGCGTTCGATCCCGAGGTGCTGTTGATGGACGAGCCGTTCGGCTCGCTCGACGCGCAGACGCGCGAGACGATGCAGACCGAGCTCACCTCCATATGGGAGCGCACGCGAAAGACCATCTTCTTCGTCACGCACGACATCGATGAAGCGGTCTATCTCGGCGACCGCGTGGTCGTCTTGAGCGCGCGCCCGGCCCGTATCCGCGAGGAAGTCGTGATCGCGCTGCCGCGGCCGCGCGATATCACCGTGCGCAAGTCGATCGCGTTCCTCGAAACCCGGAACCGGATCTGGGACCTGATCCGAGAGGAGAAGCCATCGTGAATCCCCGGACGATTCTCGGCCTCACCTGCGTCGCCGCCATCCTGCTGATCGCGCCGCTCTCGGTTCAGGCGGCCGATCCACCCATGATCCGTTTCGGCCACGGCTTCGCTGCCGAGGAGCAGGCGTGGCTCATGGCGGCGCGGCCCGATCTGGCCCCCGGCCACGGGACCAAATATCGCCTCAAGATGGTGCCGTTTCAGGGCAACCCCGAGCGCTTCCAGGCCTATCTGGCGAACGAGCTCGACGGCGGCACCGCGCCCGGTCTGGCCGTGATCTTCGCGCGCGCTCAGGGGCTCGACATCAAGATCGCCGCGGGCATCTGTCTGGAGGCCGACGGCAAGGACTGGTTCACAACCGCCTACATGGTGAAGGACGACGCGCCGGTCAAGAGTGTCAAGGACCTCAAAGGCGGCACCGCCGGCGTCCTCGGCTTCAAGACCGCGACCGATCTGTGGGTGCGCGCCGCGCTGCTCAACGCCGGGCTCGTCCCGGACCGGGACGTCAAGGTCGTGCCGATCGCGTTCCCGGCGATGGGCGTCGCGGTCCGCTCGGACAAGGTCAATCTGGGCACGTTCGTCGAGCCGTTCTACTCCGCGGAGGTCGCCAAGGGCGGTCTGCGCACGCTCTTCACCGCGGTGAAGGCGGTTGGCTACGATCACGAGCTTCTGGACGTCTGGTTCGGCGAGAAGTTCCTGAAGGCTCAGCCCGACGCCGTCCGCGCATTCCTCGCTGACTACGTGGCGGTCACTCGCTACTACCTCGCAAACACCGAGCAGGCCAAGCGCGATCTGCACAAGGCCGGCTTTGTGCGCACCCCGCTCGAGATCTATCTAAAGAACGCCGACTGGAAGCGCGATCCAAGCGGCCGGGTCGACGTCGGCAGCCTCAAGAAGCTCGCCGTGTTCATGCACGAGAAGCTCGGCTGGCTCGAGAAGCCCGTGAACGTCGACGAGATGGTCGACATGGGGTACTTGCCGCGATAGCCGGGCGGTGCGCAGACAACCATTGAGCGGCGGCACTCACTCCGCGTAGTACGAGTCGAGCCGTTCCCAGAACACGAGCCGGTTGCGCAGGTGGACGACGAGGCGGTCGAGCGCGACGCCGACCAGCGCGATGACGACGACGATCGCGAGCATCCGGTCGGTCTTGAACGACGCGAGCGCGTACATGACCAGATAGCCGAGCCCGTCGGCCGAGCTGATCATCTCGGTGATGATCACGACGATCATCGCGATCGGCATGGCGATGCGGAACCCGGCGAAGATGAACGGCGCCGTCGCGGGCACGACCACGCTCCACAGGATGCGCCCACGCGAGGCGCCCATGTTGGCGGCCGACCACACGAGCACACGGCTCACGGCACGGCCGCCGGCCTGGGTCGTGATGACGATCGGGTAGAGACATTCCAGGAACACCAGCAGCACCTTCGAGAGGCTCCCGATGCCGAAGAGGTAGATGAAGATGGGAAACAGCGCGATCTTCGGGATCGGATAGGTGCCCGAGAAGATCGGGCCGAGGCACGCGGCGGCCAGCGCCGAGCGTCCCAGCACGACGCCGAGGCCGACGCCGACGACCGCGGCGAGCGCGAAGCCGCCGAGGCCACGGGCGACCGAGTACCACACCTCGGCGAGCGACTCCGGCTGGGTCGCGAGCAGCCAGAGCTGGTAACCGATCCGGGTGAGCGACGGGACGATCAAGGGGCTGAAACAACCGCTGCGTGCGGCCATTTCCCACGCGAGCGCCCCGAGCAGCAACAGCGCGACCGGCCGCACGCCCGACACGAGGCTGGACCACCGCGACGTCATCGGCTGCTCCGCTCCTGCCAGACGAGCACCCGGCGGCGGATCACGACCAGCAGCTGATCGCCCGCGTAGCCCAGCGCCGCGACCGCGGCGATCGCGACGTACATCAGATCGAACCTGAGACTCGATTCCGACTGGCGGATCAGAAAGCCGAGACCCGAGCGCGCATTGATCATCTCGGTCGAGAACAGCAGGATGAACGAGAGCGCCAGCGAGACCCGCAGCGCGGCAAACACGAGCGGCAAGGCGCTCGGGACCACGACCTTCCGGAACACCTGCCACCGGCCGGCGCCCATGTTGAGGCCGCTCCACACCATGATGGTCGAGGTGCCGCGGGCGCCGTAGTACGCGTTGATGAAGCACGGATAGAAGCACGCGAGCGCGATCACGGCAATCTTCGACGGATCGCCGATGCCAAGCCACAGCATGACGAGCGGCAGGAACACGATCTTCGGCACCGGATACGTCAGGAACACGACAGGGCTCAGCAGCTGATCCAGGCCACGCGCCACGCCCGCCAGGAGCCCGAGCGTCACGCCGATGAACGAGCCGAGGAGAAATCCGGGCAGCGAGCGGGCCAGGCTGGCGCCGACGTGGGGCAGAAGCTCACCCGACCAGAGCGCCTCGATGAAATGACGCGCGATCTCGAGCGGGCTCAGCACGAAGTCGGGGTGGCCGAATCCGGTCGCGATCTGCCAGAACGCCAGCACCGCGATCACGAAGGCCGGCGCCATCCACCGTGCGGCGACGCGGGCTTCCATCAGAAGATGCAGACGATGCCGTCGAGCTCCGCTTCCGAGTTCACGAGGTCGATCCGCTTGGCGGCGATCCGAAGCCCGCCGCCGGTGCGGCGCAGCCGATGCTCGACCTGGGCGCCCCACACGCGCTGGCGCTCGCGGCGGTACTCGACCAGGATCAACGTCGACCCGACGCGAAGCTCGCTCGCCCCGGCCTCCAGTACCCGCACGTTGCCGACCTGGTGGACGGTCCGCGGCGCGGGAAGGCGGGCATGGGCGCGCGGATGCTGAAACTGGCGCACGCGGACTTCGAGAAGCCGGCGGTCGTCGTACACGATCGATGAGGTCGTCAGCGGATCGGCCTGATCGGCCTGCAACGGGATCCAGTACGTCGCGTCGTCGGTGAACAACGCGAGCCACTCGTCGAGACGGCCGCGATCGAGCAGCCACGCCTCGTGATAGAGAAGCTGCTCGACCTCGGCGCACAGCTCGATGTCGACGGCCGCGTTCATCTCAGCTCTCCGCCGTCATGTACTCGAGCCAGGCCGCGAGCTGGTTACGGATATGGATCTCGCTGGTGCCACTTCCACCGCGGAGCACTCCGGCTCCGTCCGGCACGTCGCGGCCGTGCCCGCGCCCGAGAAACACCCAGTCCGAGCGCTGGACGGTCAACCCCTCCTGCGTGCGCTCGTAGACCTCGAGGTCGTCCGTGAGCACCGGCGAGGCGGTGCCGTTGACGACGTTCGAGAACGCGATCGTGTCGTGGAACATCCGCTCGGGTGCGCCCTTGAGCCTGAACGAGTACGCGTAGACGACCGTTCGGTCGACCGCGATCGGATGAACGATACGAAGCTGGCGGAACTGGCTCATGAAGGAGCAATTCGGATAGACGATGCTGTTCCAGCGCAGCTCGCCCAGCACGTGCGCCGCGCCGTCGCGCCCGAGCCGACGCTCGAGCGCGGCCCGGTACTCCGCGAACGCCGGATGATCGAGCGCCGCGACGAGCCGGCTGTCGTCGTGATAGTCCGCCATCCACGAGTGGCCGTAGCCCGCAACCCAGAGCCCGGTGTTCTCCCAGACGTCCCACGGCGCGCCGTTCTGGAGCATCTGCCGCACGCCGATCTCGGAATACGCCCCACTTTCGGCCGGCGGCTGCTGGCGCGCCGCCCAGATGGATGACGCGTGGACGAACGCAGGATGCACGGTGTCGTTGTGGTTCTCCAGCACCAGCTTCCAGTTGCCCTGATAGGCGTGCTTGAAGACGCCGCCCGCCACTTCGACCTCGCCGTCCGGCGCGCGCTCGACGAAATCATCGAACGAGGCGCGCAGCGGGCCCAGGAACTCGGCGAGCGTGGGCCCGTGCTCGGCCAGGGACGCGAACAGAAAGCCGCGATACGCGTCCACGCGCGGCACCCGTGTGAGCCCGCCCCCGACCGACTCGCCGGGCGGACGCGTGTAGCCCTCGGGCAGCGGCAGGCCCGCGAGCGCGCCGTCGGTGCCATACGTCCAGCCGTGATACGCGCACACGAACTCGCTCGTCGTCCCGCAGGCCGCCTCGCACACGCGCGCGCCGCGATGCGCGCAGCGATTGACGAGCACGCGCACCGAGCCGTCGCGGTGACGGGTCACGATCACCGGCTCGCGCCCCATCCGAGTCGTGAAGAAGTCGCCCGGATTCCGCACCTGGCTCTCGTGGCCGAGAATCAGCCACGCGCGGCCGAAGAGCCGATCGAGCTCCAGCTCGAATAGCGCGGCATCGGTGTACACCGCGCGATGGACACGGTCGGGCTGGACCAGCTCCTTGATGGATTGCACGTTCACGGAAGTGTATTGTAGGCGACCACAACCCCGGAGGAGACAGCCCCATGAAGATCACGCACGTGACGACTCGCGCGCTGCGCACGCCAGCCGACAACCCGCTCGTGGTGGGCCTGCCCGCCCCCACGGACTCGCGCGAGTTCGTCACCCTCGAGCTCGGGACCGATCAGGGCGCGGTGGGCCTCGGCCTCACCTTCTTCGGGGGCGCGCTCACGCCGGCGCTCAAGACCGCGGTCGACGAGCTCGCGCGGCTCACGATCGGCGAGGACCCGACCCAGGTCGAGGCGATCACCGCCAAGCTCCGGCGCGCCGCGGGCAGCTCCGGGCCCGGCGGCATCTTCACCCTGGCGCTCTCGGCAGTCGACATCGCGTGCTGGGACCTCAAGGGCAAGGCGGTGGGCCAGTCGGTGTGCGCGCTGCTGGGCGGCCTGCGCGATCGCGTCGCCACCTACGCGAGCGGCGCTCTGATGCGGCCGCATCCGATCGACTATCTTGCCAAGGCCGGCCCGCGGCTTCGCGACATGGGCTTTCGCCAGATGAAGATGCAGTGCGGCAGCGAGCCGACCGTCTCGGCGTCGGTCGAGCGCGTGCGGGTGATGCGCGAATCGATCGGCCCGGACATCGACCTGATGTGCGACATCAACCAGCTCTGGAGCGTGAACCAGGCGATCGAGGTCGGCCGGCGCATCGAGCCCTATCACCTCTTCTGGCTCGAGGACCCGACGACCCATGACGACTATCCCGGCATGGCGCGCATCGCGGATGCGCTCACGACGCCGATCGCCGCGGGCGAGTATCACTACGGCATCACGCCATTCCGCCACCTGCTCGAGCACCGGTCGATCGACATCGTGATGATCGACCTCCTGCGCGCGGGCGGCATCACGCAGTGGATGAAGATCGCGGGCATGGCCGAGGCATTCAACCTGCCGGTCGTGAGCCATCTGGTGCCGGAGATCCACGTGCATCTCATCGCGGCTATCCCCAACGGCCTCACGGTCGAATACATGCCGTGGACCCTGGCCCTCTACGAGGAGACGCCGCCGATCGAGCGCGGCCAGCTCGTGGTGCCGAAGAAGCCGGGCCTCGGGCTCGCGTTCGACCAGGCGGCGATGAAGCGCTTCCAGGTCGGCTAGCGGCCGAGCGCCTTCAGCACGAACCGGTTGTCGTAGACACTCTCGGGCTCGAACTTCATGCCCGCCGGGACGACGTCGAAGGCGCGCATGGTCTCGATTACGCGCGCGACGCCCTCGCGGCTCACCAGCGAGTCCGGCGGAAACGCCTCGCGCGCATGCTCGAACGATTCGGCGTAGAGCTTCAGATCGCCGCTGATCTCCTTCGGCACCAGCCGCGCCAGCTCCTCGCCGGACGAGCTCGTGATGAGCTTGTTGGCCTTCACGAGCGCGTTGACCATCTTCTGCACGGTCGCCGGGCGCTTCGTGATCACGTCCGGGCGGGTCAGCAAGGTCGTCCCCTGCACCTCGCCGCCCATCGCGTCGAGCGTGCCCTTCGTCGTGAACATGTCGATCAGCGCGAAGCCTTTGCCCTGCTTCGTGAACACGGTGAAGAACGGGTCGACCATCATGGCCGCGTGGACCGAATCCTTCTCGAGTGCGATCGGCATCGTGTTGCCGCCGGTGCCGATGATCTGCACGTCGGTCGGCTTCACGCCGGCCTTCACCAGGAGATAGCCGAGCACCATGTGCGTCTGCGACCCCGGCGACGTCACGCCGACCGGGTGGCCCCTCAGGTCCGCGATCGACTTGATCACGCCCTTGTATTTGCTGGCCACCACCAGGCCCATCACCGGCAGGCGCACGTGCGAATGCACGGCCACCAGGTCCTTGCCCTGAGTCTTGGCCTTGATCGCGTGATCGATCGCGTTCGCGCTGAAGTCCACGGAGCCGCCGATCAGCGCCGAGGCGGCCTGCGAGCCGCCGCCCTTGATGTCGAGGATCTCGACGTCGAGCCCTTCCTCGGCGAAGTAGCCCTTGTCCTTCGCGAGCACGGTCGGCAAGTAGACCATCAGTGCGACCCCGCCGATGCCGACGGTGACCTTCTCGGCGGCCCGCGCACTGGACCAGCCGGCGCCGACCAGGGAAACGACCAGGAGCATCGCGCAGGCGATGCGTGTCGAAAGCGTTGTCATGATTTTCTCCCGCGCACCGGGCGCTACCAGCGGGTCGGCTTCCAGTAGGAAAACCGTGTGTCCAACCGCTTGAGGGCGACGTCGATCGCGATCACCGCCGCCATCAAAACGATCAGCCCCGCCAGCACGCCCGTGGCGTTGAACATGGATTCCGCGTACGAGATGACGTAGCCCATCCCCTCGTGCGACCCGAGATATTCGCCGACCACGGCGCCGATGAGCGCGAAGCCGACGCTGGTGCGGAGGCTCGCGAAGATCCACGTGAGCGCCGACGGCAGGAGCACGTGGCGGATCATGTGGCTTGGGGTCGCCCCGAGGATCCGGGCATTGTTGATGAGATCCCGATCGACTTCACGCAGGCCCGTGAAGGTGCTGAAGAACACGACGAAGAACACCAGCGAGATGACCATGACGACCTTGGACAGGAGCCCGAGCCCGAACCACAGGATGAACAGCGGGGCCAGCACGACCCGCGGCATCGCGTTCAGCGCCACCATCAGCGGGTCGAAGATGTGAGCCAGCTTCTCCCAGTGGGCGAACAGAAACCCGACCGCCACGCCGAGGATCGTGCCGAGCACGAAGCCGATGATCGTCTCCTTCATCGTCACCAGGAGATGGCGGAAGATGAAGCCGCTCCAGATCCACTCGCCGAGCTGCGCGGCGAGCACGGTCGGCTGGCTCACGAAGAACTTGTCGATCCAGCCCTGACGCGTGGAGACCTCCCACAGCGCCAGGAACGACACCAGGAGCAGGATCCGCCAGAAGCGGATCTCAGCCCATGAGACCTTTTTGGCTCCGCTCGTAGCCAACGCGTACCTCGTCCTTCAAGTCTTTCCAGATGGTCTCGTACAGCCGGCCGAAGTCGGGATGGAACCGGATCTCGGTGACCGAGCGCGGGCGCGGCAGATCGATCGGATACACGGCCTTTACCCGGCCGGGGGACGCGGTCATCACGACGATCCGGTCGGACAGCGCGATTGCCTCCTCGAGATCGTGCGTCACGAACAGCACGGTGCGGCGCCGCTGCGCCCAGATCTCGAGGAGATCGTTCTCCATGAGGTTGCGGGTCTGCACGTCGAGCGCGCCGAAGGGCTCATCCATCAGCACGATCTCCGGCTCGTACACCATCGTCATCGCCAGCGCGACGCGCTTACGCATACCGCCGGAGAGCTGATACGGGTGGTACTGCTCGAAGCCGGTGAGCCCGATGCGCCCGATCCACTCGGCGACGCGCGGCCGCGCGCTGGCGGCGTCGACGCCGCGGAACAGCAGCGGCAGGCCCACGTTCTGCGCCACCGTCTTCCACGGAAAGATCGCATCGCGCTGGAAGACGAACCCGAGACGCGGATTCACACCGGTGACGGGCTCGCCGTCGATGGTGATGCGCCCCGCGCTGATCGGCACGAGCCCCGCGATCAGGCTCAATAAGGTCGACTTGCCGCAGCCCGAGGGGCCGACGATCGAGACGAACTCGCCGCCGCGGACGTCGACGGACACGTCCTGGACCGCGGTAAACTCTCGATCCTCACGCGGGACGGGGAATCGCTGCGTGACGCGCTCGAGGACGATGGCGCCGGTCCGACCGTGATCGGCCACGAGCAGCGATTGTAGCATCGGGCTGCGGAGACACGTGGGGGCGGAGAGGCCCAGACCGGTCATGACGCCGCAAGAGAAGCAGTGATGCGATGCATCGTCCGTCCGGCAAATCCACGTGATAGGGTGTTTGCGTGAGCCCGTCCAAGACCATCTACGAAACGCCCCGGGTCGCGGCCAAGCCGGGGGAATCCGTCGTCACCAGCACCTGCGGCCACAACTGCGGGGGCCGGTGCGCGGTCAACGCCCACGTACGCGACGGTCGGATCGTCAAGATCAGCACCGACCCGCGCCGCTGGACCCCTGAGATGCCGCCGCTGCACGCGTGCGTGCGCGGCTTCGGCCAGGCCGAGCGCGTGAACCATCCGGACCGCCTGAAGCATCCGCTGCGGCGCACCGGGCCCCGCGGCGCCGGTCAGTTCGAGCGCGTCTCCTGGGACGAGGCACTCGACGAGGTCGCGCGCCAGATGCTCCGCGTCCGCGACGCGTACGGACCCGCCGCGATCCTCGACTGCTCGCGCACGGGTAGCCTCTCCAGCTTGCACGGCCGCGGCGTCAGTCAGCGGTTCCTGCACATGTTCGGCGGCTGCACCGAGCTCTGGAGCAATCTTTCGGCCGAGGCCGAGATGTTCGCGATCAAGCAGACCTACGGCGCCAAGGCCGAGTACAAGAGTGCCGGGCGCGAGCCGATCGACTACGTCAACTCGCGGCTGATCGTGATGTGGGGCTGGAGCCCGGCCGACGGCACCTTCGGCACCGGGACGATGCAGTACTTGAAGCGCGCCAAGGACCACGGCGTGCGCATCATCTGCGTCGACCCGCGGCTGACGCGCTCGAGCCATCAGCTCGCCGACGAGCACGTTTTCATCCGTCCCTCGACCGACACCGCGGCGCTGATCGCGATGGCCTACGTCATCACGAGTCAGGGGCTCCAGGACCAGGCCTATCTCGACCGGTACGTGCTCGGCTTCGACGAGGCGCACCTGCCCGCAGGCGCGCCGGCGGGCGCGTCGTACCGCGCGTACTTGCTGGGCGAGACCGACGGCATCCGCAAGACGCCGGCGTGGGCCGAGAAGATCACGGGCATGCCGGCCGCCACGATCGAGCGCCTGGCCGTGGAGTTCGCCACGAGCAAGCCGGCGGCGATGCACTGCGGCTACGCGCCCGGGCGTACGGTGCACGGCGAGCAGTTCCACCGCGCAGCCTACGCGCTCGCCGCGATGACCGGCAACGTCGGCATTCCCGGCGGCAACTCCGGCACCAGCAACGGCGCGACCGGCCGCGGCGGGATCAAGCTGTTGCCGGCGGGCACCAATCCCACCGGCGCGCGCGTCGCCTCGTCGATGCTGGCCGATCTCCTCGATCGCGGCCGGTCGGGCGGCTACCCGGCCGACATCAAGATGATCTATTCGGTTGCCGGCGATCTCTTCAACCAGGTTCCGAACGTCAACCGGATCGTCGCCGCCGCGCAGCGCCTGGAGTTCATGGTCGTCCACGACCACTTCCTGACGCCCACCGCGCGCCACGCGGACATCGTGCTGCCGGCGACCACGTTCTGGGAGCGCAACGACGTCCACACGCCCTGGGCGGGCGCCGGCCACTACGCGATCTTCATGAAGCAGGCGATCGAGCCGATGGGCGAGTGCCGCAACGATTTCGACATCTGCAGCGACCTGGCGCGCCGCCTCGGGATCACCGGCTACAACGACAAGACCGAGGAGGAATGGCTGCGCGAGCTGACGGGGGGCGTGATCGACGACTTCGACACGTTCCGCGAGCGAGGGCTGGCGCGACTGCCGGCGCCCGACGACGCCGTGGCCTTCGCGCGCGAGATTCGCGACCCCGAGCGCCATCCGTTCACGACGCCGTCCGGGAAGATCGAGATCTACTCGATGACCCTGGCCGCGAAGCCCGACCCCTATGGGCTCGGCGCGATCCCGCCGATCCCGACGTGGATCGACGACCCGGTCGACACGCGCTACCCGCTACGCCTGGTCACGCCGAAGTCGCGCGCCCGCACGCACTCGATCCACGGCAACCAGCCGATTCTCTCGCGTGCCGATTCCGACGACGTCTGGATCAACACGGCCGACGCGGCCGCGCGCCGCATCGTCGACGGCCAGACCGTCCGCGTCTTCAATGGACGCGGCGAGACGCGCATGCGGGCCCGGGTGACCGATCGCATCGCGTCCGGCGTCGTCTCGATCAAGGAAGGCGCCTGGTTCACCCCGGATGCTTCGGGGGCCGACACGCGCGGCTGCGCCAACGTGCTGACCGTCGACCGCACGTCGCCCGCCGGCGCGGCGCCGTTCAACTCCTCGTTCGTCGACGTCGCGCCGATCCCCTGAGCGCGCGGCTCCGCGCATGACGCCGCGCGCTCGGCGGCGGCTCTGGCGGAACGTCCTCATCTACCTCGGGCTCGCGCCCTTCGTCGTCGCCGCGGTCTTCCCCGTGTACTGGATGGCGATCACCGCGTTCAAAGAAGAGGCTGACCTCTACCGGAAGGACGTCGTCCCGTTCTGGTTTCACTCGGCGCCGACGCTCAAGAACTTCTACACCCTCTTCACCCAGAGCTATTTCTCGATCTGGTTTGTCAACACCATGCTGCTCTCGATCTGCCTGGTCGCGATCACCCTGGCCACGGCGGTGCCCGCCGGCTATGCCTTGTCGCGGCTGCGCCTGCCCGGCGCCGGCAACCTCGGGATCGCGATGTTCATGACGTACCTCGTGCCGCCGATCATCATCTTTCTGCCGCTGGCGCGGATCGTCGGTACGCTCGGGCTCTTCGATTCGTGGTGGGCGCTGGTGGTCGTCTATCCGACCTTCACGATCCCGTTCTGCACCTGGATCCTCACCGGCTTCTTCAAGACCCTGCCGCGCGAGATCGAGGAGGCGGCATGGGTCGACGGATGCGGACTCCTGGGCGGCGTCGTGCGCGTGGTCCTGCCCCTGACCCGTCCCGGGATCGTCATCGCCGCGATCTTCACCTTCACGCTCGCGATGCAGGAGTCGCTCTACGCGGTCGTCTACGTCGCCCCGCGCGATCAGACGACCGTCACCGTCGGCGTCGCCACAGCGCTGATCCGAGGCGACATCTACTACTGGGGCTCCTTGATGGCCGCCGGCCTGATCGTCGGCCTGCCGGTCGCTGTGCTGTACAGCCTCTTCGTCGATCACTTCATCCGCGGGCTCACGGCGAGCGGCGCGAGCTGAGCCATGGAGCCGGGACTCAGGACCTACGTCCTCAAGCGTGTCGCCTTCGCGGTACTTATGCTGGTGGGCGTCTCGATGATCCTGTTCACGATCATGCGCCTGGCGCCGGGCGGGCCCGAGGCGGTCCTGATCGGCGGTGAGTTCTCGCAGGAAGCCGCGGCGCAGATCCGCCAGCGGCTCGGGCTCGATCGGCCGATCGCGCTTCAGTATCTCGGCTGGGCCGGCGCGGCCATCCGTGGCGATCTGGGCCGCTCGTTCAAGACCGGCGATCCGGTTGCGGCGCTGATCCTCGATCGCCTGGGCCCGACGCTTCAGCTCACCGCGGGTGCGCTCGCGCTGGCGCTAGCCGTCGCGGTGCCGCTGGGCGTGCTCGCCGCAGTCAGACGCGGCTCGGTCTGGGACACGCTCGGCTCGGCGATCGCCCTATTCGGCGTCTCGTTTCCGAGCTTCTGGCTCGGCATCATGCTGATCCTGCTTTTCTCGGAGGTGTTCAATCTGCTGCCGCCGTCGGGGCTCAGCGAGTACGGCCGCGAGGCGGATGTGGCCGCGCGCGTCCGGCACGCGATCCTGCCCACCTTGACGCTCGGCCTGATCCAGATGGCGTCGTTCATGCGCTTCACGCGCTCGAGCCTGCTCGAGGTGCTGCGCCAGGACTACGTGCGCACCGCACGCGCAAAGGGGCTCGGCGGCGGCGCGGTCGTCTGGCGCCATGCGCTGCGTAACGCGCTGATCCCGGTCATCACGGTGGTCGGCCTCTCATTGCCGACCCTGGTCGGCGGCGCCGTGCTCACCGAGACCGTGTTCGCATGGCCGGGGATCGGGCGGCTCGCGGTCGGCGCCGTGTTCGAGCGCGACTACCCGGTGATCATGGGCGTGAACCTCATGGTCGCCGCGGTCGTCATCAGCGCCAATCTCCTGACCGATCTCGCCTACTGCCTGATCGATCCACGGATCTCGTACCGGTGACGGCCGAGCCCCGCGCGGAGCGGTCGTCGGGCGTGAGGCGCTTCGCGCGGAACCGCCGCGGCCTCGTGGGCGCCGTGGTCGTGGCCGTCGCGATCACCGCGGGCGCGTTCGCGCCGGCCCTGGCGCCGCAGAGCTACTCTGCCCAGGCGCTGCTGAACCGGCTCAAGCCGCCGAGCGCCGCGCACTGGCTCGGCACCGACGGCTTCGGCCGCGACGTCCTGAGCCGCGTGATCTGGGGCAGTCGTGTCTCGCTCGAGATCGGCCTCGTGGCGACCGCGCTCTCGCTCGTCGTGGGCACCGCGGTCGGCAGCGTCGCCGGCTACTTCGGCGGCGGCGCCGACACCGCGATCATGCGCGCGGCCGATGTCTTTCTCTCGGTCCCGGCGCTGTTCCTGATCCTGATCGTGGTCGCCCTCTTCGGCGCCAGCCTCACCAACACCGCGCTGGTCATCGCGCTCGTCACCTGGGCGCCGGTCGCGCGGATCGTGCGCAGTGAGTGCCTGAGCCTCCGCCACCGCGATTTCGTCCACGCCGCGGCGGCGCTGGGCGCCGGTCACGTTCGGATCCTCGGACGCCACGTGCTCGTGAACGCGCTGCCGGTCGTGATCGTCCAGGCCAGCCTGCTCCTGGGCCAGACGATCCTGATCGAGTCCGGCCTGAGTTATCTTGGGCTCGGCGCCCAGCCGCCGCTGCCGAGCTGGGGCAACATGGTCGTCGAGGGCCGGCAGTTCCTGGCCTCGGCCTGGTGGGTCGCGACGTTCCCCGGGCTGGCGATCTTCGTGACGGTGCTGGGTTTCAATCTGTTCGGCGACGGGCTGCGCGACGCGTCGGATCCGACCCTGCGCGGGCAGTCGTCGTGACCCGGGCTCTGCGCGTGAACGGCGCGCCTACGAAACGGAGGACGAACGTGATCCACGCCATCGTGCTTGCGCTGCTCGTCGCGATGCTCGGTCTGACACCCGGCCCCGGCCTCGCCGCCGGGAAGGACTTCGTGATCGGGCTCAGCGGCGACGCCACCTCGCTCAACCCGGTCGTCGCGACCGACAGCCAGTCGTACATCGTCGAATGGCCGCTGTTCGACAGCCTGGTCGAGCTCGATCAGGGGCTCGGCGTGAAGCCGCTCCTGGCCGAGTCGTGGGAGGTGTCGCGTGACGGGCTCACCTACACATTCAAGCTCAAGCGCGGCGTGAAGTGGCACGACGGCAAGCCCTTCACCGCCCGCGACGTCGCGTTCACGTTCTACTCGGTGCTGGATCCGAAGGTCACGACGCCGCACCGCGCCTACTTCGACGCGCTCGCCGGCTTCCCCGAGCTCACCGCGAAGGAGAACCCGAAGCGGCCCGAAGAGCTGGCGGTACGTCCGGTCGAGGTCGTCGACGACCACACCGTGCGCTTCCGGCTTCGCTATCCGTCCGGATCGTTTCTGGCGGTCTTGACGAACCCGCGCGCCGGCATCGTGCCCGAGCACCTGCTCAAGGGCGCTGACCTCAACACCGCCGACTTCAACCGCAAGCCGATCGGAACCGGGCCGTTCAAGCTCGTCGAGTGGCGCCGGGGTGAGCGCGTGGTGATGGAGGCCAACACGGAATACCACGCCGGGCGGCCGGCGCTCGATCGGCTGATCTTCCGGATCATCCCCGACAGCGTTGTGCTCTTGCAGGAGCTGCGCGCCGGCGGCGTCGACTTCATCGAGAATCCGCCGCTGACCGAGGTCGCTCGGCTCAAGCAGATGGCGAACCTCAAGGTGCTCGTCGCCGACAACACGTCGTACACGTATTTGGGCTGGCGGCAGGACCTTGCGCCGTTCACCGACGTGCGCGTGCGCCGCGCGCTCTATCACGCGATCGACGTGCCGAGCATCGTGCGCGAGGTGCTGCAGGGCTACGCCGCGGTCTCGACCGGACAGTTCCCGCCCTCGAGCTGGGCGTTCGACCCGAGCGTGAAGCCGTACGCCTACGATCCCAACCGCGCCAAGGCGCTCCTGGCCGAGGCGGGCTTCAAGCCGGGCGCCGACGGTGTGCTGGTGAAGGACGGCAAGCGCTTCAGCTTCTCGGTGCGGCACGACCAGGCCAACCAGAGCGTGAAGGACACCGCGGTGATCATCCAGGAATATCTCAAGCGGGTCGGCGTCGAGGTGCAGCTCGAGCCGCTGGACTGGCCGACGTTCGTCAAGAAGCTCTTCGCCTCGGAGTTCGAAGGCATCGTGGTCGGCTGGACCAATCATCACGACCCGGACCCATTCGCGTACACGATCTGGCATTCGAGCCAGTGGAAGGGCCGCAACTTCGCCCACTACAAGAATCTCAAGGTGGACGAGGCGCTCGAGGCGGCGCGCCGCACCGCCAACACCGCGGAGCGCAAGAAGCACTACGCGGAATTCTCGAAGCTCCTGATGGAAGACGCGCCCTACGTGTTCCTCTACTTCCCGCAGCAGGTGTACGTCACCCGCTCGGGCTACGAGGGGTTCGTACCGATCCCGACGTTCGCGGGCATCTACCAGTCGCTGAAGAGCGTGCGCTGGACCGGTAAGTAGCGGCTACGCGAGAAGCAGCCGCTACAGGCGCTGAGACCAGAACGCCGCCAGCCGGCGCGTGAACGCGGCGCGCTGCTCGATGTGCGGCGAGTGGCCGCATGCCTCGAACACGGTCAGCTCGGCGCCCGGAACGAGCCGCGCGATCTCTTCGGCCTGGTCGACCGGGCAGATCCAGTCGTGGCGGCCGACCGCGACCAGGGTCGGGCACGCGATGCGCGAAAGCTCGGCGCGGCAGTCATAGCGCGAGTACTCGTGCTCGATGACGAAGCGCCGTACCGCCAGGCGGTAGCGGACGTCGGCGCGCGCGGCGTTGTTCTCCGCGGCGCGCGCTGGGTCGAAGAAGTAGAGTGGGCGGATGGTCTCGAAGGCGCGCCTGAAGCTCGCGTCGTCCGATAGCGAGCCGTCCCACAACGAGCGATAGGCCGCCCATTGCTCAGCGGTGGCGCGCCGGCGCGCGTTGTCCTCAGCGCGCTCCATGAAGTCGCGGCTGGCGGCGGCGCCGACGACGGCCAGGCTCCGGATCGCACTCGGATACCGCGCGGCGTACATGAGACCGAGAAATCCTCCCCAGCTGATTCCGAGCACGTCGACGGGACCGAGCCCGAGCGCCTGGCGTACGCCGTCGACGTCGGCCGCGAGCTGATCCTGCGTACACTGCTCGACCGGCACCCACTCGGACCGCCCGTGGCCGCGGTGATCGTAGAGGATCAGCCGGAGACCGAGCTCGGCGGCGATCGGAGCCAGCGAGCGCGCGAGCCCCGACGCATCGGTTCCGGGCCCGCCGTGCAAAGCTAGACACGGCCGCCCCTCGCCGATCGACTCGCAATGAAGCGTCGTCCCGTTGACGCGAAGGTCCATCGTTCTAGGAGTAGCGGTCGGCCGGGTGCACCAGTGCGAGCAGCGCACCGAAGATCGGCCGCACGACATGCGGAAACGCCTGCCAGGCGATGAAGATTCCGAAGAACGAGAAGATGGGATTCGCGGTGAAGCTCCGCAGCGCCACCGCCGCGCGATCGGGCAAGAGGCCGCCGATCGCCGAGGCGCCGTCGAGCGGCGGAAACGGGAACATGTTGAACACGAAGAGCAACAGGTTCAGCACGAGCAGAACCGAGAGCAGGTCGCCGAGCGCTGTGAGCCAGCCGGCGCCGCTTGGCGCGTCGACGAGATGAGAGAACATCACCGTCTCGGGTGACGCGAAGACGCCCAGATAGAGCCCGATGCGCAGCGCGGCGAACGCGAGCATCGCGATGATCAGATTGGCGGCCGGGCCCGCCGCGGCCATCGCCGCGGCCCGGCGCGGGTAGTGCGCGGCCCAGTTCGGATCGTACGGGGTACTGGCCCAGCCGACGGTCCAACCGTTGGTAAAGGCCGTCAAGAGCGGGACCAGCAGCATGCCGATCGGCTCACGCCGAATGTGTGGGATCGGCGAGAACGACACCTGCCCGCCGAGATAGGCCGTCGGATCACCGCCCCGGAGCGCGGCGAACGCGTGGGCCGCCTCGTGAACGGTCGTCGAGAACAGGAACGCCACGAACCACAGAAGCCCCTGGAGCAGGGTCTCGACTTGCACGCCGTTCGCAGTATCGCATCGCGCGACGACAACGCTGCTATTCTGCCCGGCGACCCTTGCGTCGCGCCCGGTCGGGGCGCTAGAGTCAGCCGAATTCCAGAGGAGGAACCTGCATGCGTGTAGATCTCTGGCTACGCCCGACCACGTCGGTCGCTCTGCTGCTGGCCCTGATCGGCCCTGCCGCGGCCCAGACGAAATTCCACGAGGCGCCCACGCTGGCCGAGCAAGTCAAGGCCGGCAAGCTTCCCCCGGTCGAGAAGCGCCTGCCCTCGGATCCGCTCGTCGTGCCGGTCGTCGAGCGCACCGGCCAGTACGGCGGCGTGTGGCGCCGGGCGTTCCTCGGCCCGGCCGATGCCAACAACTACGTTCGCGTCGTGTACGACGCGCTCGTCCGCTTCTCGCCCGACGGCGCCAAGATCGAGCCGAAGATCGCCGCGGGCTGGGAGGCGTCGAAAGATTTCAAGACCTGGACGATCAAGCTTCGCCCGGGCACCAAATGGTCGGATGGCGCGCCGTTCACCGCGGACGACATCGTCTTCTGGTATCAGGACGTGCTCCTGAACAAGGACCTCACCGCGGCGATCCCGTCCTGGATGCGCAACGCCGACGGCACGACGGCCACCGTCGAAAAGGTGAGCCCCGCGGCCGTGCGCTGGACGTACAAGCAGCCCAACACGCTCCTGCTCGTAGCACTCGCGAACCAGGACGGCGGCGATCGGACGTACGCGGTGTTCCTGCCCGCGCACTACTTGAAGAAGTTCCATCCGACCTACACGAAAAAGGAAGACATCGACAAGCTGGTTGCCGCCGCCGGCTTCAAGACGTGGACCGAGCTCTTCGCCGCGCGCAACGCGCCGCCGGAGAACCCGGAGCGTCCGACGATGGCGGCGTGGGCCCCGGCAACGCGCGCAAGCGATCAGGTGTTCACGCTCAAGCGCAACCCATACTTCGTGGGCGTCGATCCGAGCGGCAATCAGCTGCCCTATCTCGACGAGGTCCGCTTCACGTTCTTCGCCGACATCCAGGCGCTGAACCTCGCCGCGATCGCCGGCGAGTTCGACATGCAGGAGCGCCACATCCAGATGACGAACTATCCCGTCTTCAAGGAAAACGAGAAGACCGGGAAGTATCGCGTGATCACCTGGCCCACCTTCGGCGGCGCCGACGCGGTCATCCAGTTCAACCAGACCTACAAGGCCGACGCCGAGCTCGGCCGCCTCATGGCCACCAAGGAGTTCCGGGTCGCGCTCTCGGAGGCGATCAACCGCGACCAGATCAAGGAGTCGGTCTTCCTCGGCCTGGGCGAGCCGCGGCAGGGCGTGCCGTCGCCGGGACATCCGTACTTCCCGGGCGAGCAGTACGCCAGGAAGTACACGCAGTACAAGCCCGAGGAGGCCAACAAGCTCCTCGACCAGCTTGGCCTCACCAAGCGCGACCCCGACGGCACGCGGCTTCTGCCGTCAGGCAAGCGGGTCGTGCTCGAGCTCTCGGTCGTCCCGGCCTTCGCCGCCTGGCCCGACGTCGCGCAGCTCGTCGCGAAAGATTGGGAAAAGGTCGGCGTGAAGACCATCGTGCAGCTCCGTGAGCGCGCGCTTCACTTCAAGATGCGCGACAACAACGAGCTCATGACCGAGATGTGGAACGAGGACACGACGGGCTTCCCCTTCACCGGCAACGCGAAGTTCGACCCGCGCAACTCGCCGATCCTCACCCTGGGCCCGCTCTACGGCCGCTGGGCGCAGACCAAGGGTGCCGAAGGCGTGGAGCCGCCCGCAGCGATCAAGCGCATCATGGAGATCGTCGACCAGGCCAAGATGGTCAGCCCCGAGCAGCAGGCCAAGCTCGCGCAGGAGCTGTTCAGGATCTGGGTCGACAACCTGTGGGAGGTCGGCACGATCGGCCTCACGCCGATGGTGCAGGGCGTCGTCGTGGCCAACACGAAATTCAGAAACGTGCCGACCACGCTCGGCAACGACTGGCCGCTGCGGAGCCCGGGCAACGCGCGCGTGGAGCAGTTCTTCTTCACCCGGTAGACGACACCCGGCGCGCGGAGGCGGCAGCAGCCGGCGCGACGGCGTCTCAAAACTGAGAGGACGCCTCAAGACTGGGGGCTATTCGCGGCTCGCCCCCTACACATAGCTACGGATCTCTGCGGTATCGGACAGCTATGATCGGCGTATGGCCATCGCCGCTCCGACGGGACGGCTGGCGCTCGCGCTGCTACTCGCTTTCGCCGCCCTCGTCGTGGCGGCGGAGCCTGCAGGCGCGCAGCTGACGCTCGGCTTCGAGCCGGTCGTCACGGGCTTGAGCTCTTGGGCCTCGGCGACGGCGGCAGCGGCGGCGACCCCGACAATCGCGCCCAGAACCTCGGCACGCTCCTCGGCAAGATCTTGCGCCTGGACGTCGACAGCGCGTTTCCGTACGCGATCCCGGCGACGAATCCGTTTCGCACGACGCAGGGCGCCGTGCCGGAGATCTGGGCCTACGGCCTGCGCAACCCGTGGCGCTTCAGCTTCGACCGACAAACCGGTGATCTGTTCATCGCCGACGTCGGCCAGGGCGCTCGCGAAGAGGTGAACTTCCAGCCGTCGGCGAGCCTCGGCGGCGAGAACTACGGCTGGCGGCGCATGGAGGGCACGGCCTGCTTCAACCCGACCACCGCGTGCAACGACGGAACGTTGACCTTGCCGGTGCTCGAGTACGATCACTCGCTCGGCTGCTCGATCACCGGCGGTTATCGTTATCGCGGCCGGCGGTTTCCGCAGTACGCGGGCCGCTTCTTCTACGGCAACTTCTGCTCGGGCCGGATCTGGTCTGCCACGCAGAGCGGCCAGACGTGGTCGACCACTCAGCTCATGGACACGGCGCTCTCGATCACGTCGTTCGGCGAGGACGAGGCCGGCGAGCTCTACGTGCTCCACTACGGCTCCGGCAGCGACGGCACCGTCCAGCGGCTCGTCGAGGTTTCGCAGTCGTTCCTGCTCACGGTCGGTCGCGCCGGGACCGGAACCGGCACGGTGACGTCGTCACCCACCGGAATCAGCTGCGGCAGCGCCTGCTCACAGACCTTCGGCTCGGGCGCCGTCGTCACGCTGACCGCCACCCCGGCGGCGGGGAGCACCTTCGCGGGCTGGAGCGGGGCCGGCTGCTCGGGCACCGCCACTTGCGTCGTGCCGGTCGCCGCGGCCACGACGGTCACTGCGACCTTCACGGTGCCGACCGTCTCGCTCACCGTGTCGCGAGCCGGCAACGGCGGCGGCACGATCACGAGCGCGCCGGGCGGCATCGGCTGTCCGGTGACCTGCACCGCGGGCTTCGCGCCCGGCACGCGCGTGACCCTCACCGCGCAGGCCGACGTCGGCTCGAGCTTCGGGGGCTGGAGCGGCGGCGGCTGCTCGGGCACCGGGACGTGCGTCGTCACGCTCGGCGCGAACAACGGAGTCACCGCGACCTTCATCCAGCAATTCTTCACTTGACCGTGACGACGTCGGGGCCGGGCACCGTGACGAGCATCCCCGCCGGCATCAATTGCGGGCCGACGTGCACCGCCGGCTACGCGCCGCACACGGTCGTCGCGTTGACTGCGGTCGCGGGCGCGGGCGCGACGTTCACCGGCTGGAGCGGCGCCTGCTCCGGCGCCGCCGCCATCTGCACGACGACGATGACCGCGTTCCGGTCGGTTGCCGCCGGGTTCACGACCACGTTCGGCGGCTCGTTCGTCGATGATCCGCTCGTCGCGCGGAGCACGATCATCAAGGCGGTGCACCTGACCGAGCTCAGGGTCGCGATCGATCGCGCGCGGGCCCGGCGCTCGCGTCCGCCGTTCGCGTGGACCGATCCCGTCATCGTCCCGCGCGTCACCGCCGTCAGGGCGCTCCACGTCACGCAGATGCGTACGGCATTGATCGACGCCTACCAGGCCGCCCAGCGCACGCCGCCGACGTTTTCCGACACGACCTTGGCCGCGGGGCCCGTGCGGGCGGCCCATATCGCGGAGCTCCGCGCCGCGGTTCTAGCACTGCCGTAGACCGCGTTCGCCCTCACCGGCCATCAGGATCTCGAGCGGCCTCGCCTGAGGGTCGGCCTCGACCGTTGCGGCGATCCCGCGCTCGGCCGTGCGCGCGGCAACGAACGCGACCGCCGCCGCCACGACGTCGGGGTCGCGCAGGATCCGTCGATGCCCGAGCCCTTCGGTCATCAGCATCTCGCTCCCCCGCCACGCTCGCGCCAGGGCCGCGCCGTGCTGCCAAGGGACCTCGGCGTCGCCGCGGTCGTGGACCACCAGCACCGGCGCCGTCAACCCCGGCGCAAGCTCGAGCGCGTCGAAAACCGACCAGGATCGGCCGACGCGCTCCTCGATCACACGATGCATGCGCTCTCGGACGTCGCGGGAAAAACCGAGCGTCTCGCTGAAGCGAAGCGCCGGCGTCGTGAGGTCGGCGGAGGGCCCGACGAGAACGACCGCGCCGGCGTCGAGGCCGTCCCAGAGGGCGCGCACGGCGGCCGTCGCGCCGATCGAGTGCGCGATCAGCGCGGCGAGCGGCCCGCGCGAATCGGCCACGGCGCGGATCGCGTCGGTGATCTCGGGGATCGTGACGGTGCCGGGCTCGGATGCGCCGTGCCCGGGCGCGTCGAATGCCACGACCGAAAAGCCGCGCGCGACGAGCGGGCCGACGAACGAGCCGAGCTGGGCGCCTCGCCCGCCCCAGCCGTGAACCAGGAGCACCGCGGGTCCGGCGCCCCACGTGTACGTCTCGACGCGACGTCCGGCGACCTGCATCGGACGCGCACGCGCCGTGCCGAGCAAATCGATCTCCGCGGACGGGCGCCGCACGCGCGGCGGCGTCGTGAAGAGCCGGGCGGCACGGCGGGCCGCGAGCGCGGGCGCGACCGCTGAGAGCACGCGATGCCCGGTCCTCACGAGCGGCAGCAGTCGTGAATCCTTCGAAGATCGAACGATCGTGCTTTTCTCCATGACGAGGTATTCCCGGTCAGTCACGGCGGTTCTCCTTTCTCGGTTAGCGGCGACGGCCAGGCGCGAGGCTGGCGGCCAGCAGCGCCTCGAAGGCGCTGGCCGCGCGCGCGCGGGCCTTGGGGTCGCGCATCAGACGTGACGCGTGGACGAACGCGAGCCCGATTCCCTGACAGTCGTGGGCGAACTGCTCGCAGTCGAGGTCGGCGCGGAAGTGGCCCTCGCTGACGGCGATGCGCGCCGCGCCGGCGAGCGTGTCCATCCAGTCGCGCAGGTTCTGGACGACGAAATCGCGGACCGGCCCCGGCCGGTCGTCGAGCTCGAACGAGGCCGCCATGAACGGGCAGCCCCCCGGCAAGCTCGGCGATTGCTCCCACGCGAGCCAGCGCTCGAAGAGGGCCCGCACGCGCGGCTCGCCGCGGGGCGCCGAGAGCGCGGGCTTGACGACCGACTCGATCATGCGGGCGCCGGCCATCTTCAAGATCTCGAGCTGGAGCGCTTCCTTGGAGCGGAAATGGGCGAAGAGCCCGCTCTTGGACATCTTCAGATCGTCGGCGAGCCGTCCGATCGTGAGCCCCTCGAAGCCGATGCGCGTCGCGAGGCCGAGCGCGTGGGCCAGGATCGCCTCACGCGTCTGCTCGCCCTTGGAGGCGGCGCGCGCCTTCGCTGGAGCCCTGCTCGCCGTTGCCATCGCGAATCCAAAATAGTACGACCGTTCGGTTCTGTCAAGCCCCTCCCCGGGGCCGTGCGAATATAGGGCGCCGATGACCCGATACGTCCTGAAGCGGCTCGTCCTCCTGCCGGCGCTGCTGTTTCTGTTCTCGGTGGTCGTCTTCGCGATCGTCCAGGCCCCGCCGGGCGATTTCCTCACGACCTACGTGGCGACGCTCGCCTCGTCGGGCAGCTCGATCAACGCCGAGCAGGTCGAGGCGCTCCGGCGCGAGTACGGCCTGGACCGCCCCGTGTGGATCCAGTACCTGCGCTGGATCGAGAACCTGGCCAAGGGCAACCTCGGCCTCTCGCTCGAGTATCAGCGGCCGAACGCCGAGCTCATCGGCGAGCGCCTGGTGCTGACGATGGTCCTGGCGCTGCTGTCGTTCGTGTTCACGTGGGTCGTCGCGATTCCGGCCGGCATCTACTCCGCGATGCACCCGCGCTCGGTCGTCGACTATCTCTTGACCGTCGTCAACTACGTCGGCGTCGCGACGCCGAACTTCATGCTGGCGCTCGTCCTCATGTGGGGCGCCTTCGCCTACTTCGGCATGTCCGTCACCGGCCTCTTCTCGCCCGAGTTCGTGGAGGCGCCGTGGAGCCTCGCGCGCGTGCTCGATCTCCTGAGTCACGTCTGGCTCCCGGCGGTCGTGCTCGGCGTCGCCGGCACCGCACGCCTCACGCGCGTGATGCGCGCCAATCTGCTCGACGAGCTCAACAAACCCTACGTCACCACCGCGCGCGCGAAGGGGTTGTCGGAGTGGCGGCTGGTCGTGCGCTACCCGGCGCGCCTGGCGCTGAACCCGCTCGTGAGCACGATCGGGTGGTATCTGCCCGCGCTCTTCTCCGGCAGCTTGATCGTGGCGACGGTCATGAACCTGCCCAACATCGGTCCGCTGTTGCTCCGTGCCCTGATCAACCAGGACATGTACCTCGCCGGGAGCATCCTGCTCATCTACTGCTTCCTCACGATCGTCGGCACGCTGATCTCCGACATCCTGCTGGCGTGGCTCGATCCGCGGATCAGGCTCGAAGAGGGATGAGATGAGCGTGCTCGCGTCCGCGGCGCCGGCGTCCGCCGAAGACCGCATATCGGTCGCCTCCAACTGGCGGCTGGTCTGGTGGCGGTTTCGAAAGCATCGTCTGGCGCTCGTGAGCGCGCTCGTGCTGATCGCCCTCTACCTGGTCGTGCTGTGTCCCGACTTCTTCAGCACGCAGGATCCCGAGGCCACCGAAGCGCGGCTGGCGTTCATCCCGATCCAGCGCTTGCATCTCTTCGACGGGTGGCGGCCGGGCCCGTGGGTTCCCGACGTCGTCGGCAAGCGCAACCCGACGACCTTGCGCATGGAGTGGCGGGTCGACGAGAGCCGACGGATCCCGGTCCGATTCTTCGTGACGGGCTATCCCTACCGATTGCTCGGTGTCGTCCCGACGCGCATCCACCTGCTCGGCGCGGCTGCCGAGGGGCGCGATCGGCTGTACCTCCTCGGCACCGATCGCCTCGGGCGGGATCAGTGGTCTCGCCTGGTCCACGGCACCCAGACCTCGATGACGATCGGGCTGACCGCCGTGACGTTCTCGATCGTGCTCGGCGTCCTGCTCGGCGGCATCTCCGGTTACTTCGGCGGGCCCGTCGACGCCGTCATCCAGCGGCTGATCGAGCTCTTGCAATCGCTGCCGACGATCCCGATCTGGCTGGCGCTCACCGCGGCATTGCCGCGCGACTGGTCGCCGCAGCAGGTGTTCTTCGCGATCACGGTGATCCTGTCGCTGGTGGGCTGGACGACGCTCGGGCGCGAGGTACGCGGACGGTTCCTGGCGCTCCGCGAAGAGGATTTCGTGCTGGCGGCCGAGCTCGCCGGGGCCAGTCAGCGACGGATCATCGTCCGCCACATGGTGCCGACGTTCCTGTCGCACATCATCGCGACCAGTACGCTCGCGATCCCCGCGATGATCATCAACGAGACGTCGCTCTCGTTCCTCGGCCTCGGGATCCGGCCGCCCGCGATCAGCTGGGGCGTGCTCCTGCAGGAGGCTCAGAACATCCAGACCGTGGCGCTGGCGCCGTGGCTCCTCGTCCCCGGCGCCGTGGTCATCCTCTCGGTGCTCGCCTTCAACCTGGTCGGCGACGGCCTGCGGGACGCCGCCGACCCGTACAGCCAATGACGGCGCCGGTCCTTCGCGTCAAGGACCTCCGGGTCCACTTCTTCCTCGACGAGGGCCTGGTGCGCGCGGTCGACGGCGTCAGCTTCGACGTCGAGCCCGGCCGCGTCGTCGGGATCGTCGGCGAGAGCGGCTGCGGCAAGAGCGTGACGATGAAGGCCATCCTCCAGATCGTCGAGCCGCCGGGCCGCATCGTCGGCGGCCAGATCCTGTTCCAGAAGGACTCCCAGCCGCCGGTGGACCTGGCGCAACTCTCGCCACGAGGTGCCGAGCTGCGCGCGATCCGCGGCGCCGAGATCGCGCTGATCCCCCAGGAGCCCATGGCTGCGTTCAGCCCCGTGCACTCGGTCGGCGAGCAGGTCATCGAGGCGCTGCGGCTGCACGAGCGCCAGTGGCGGCCGGCGGGCCCGCGCCTGTCGCGCAACGAGGCGCGCGCGATGACGGTCGATCTCTTCCGCAGCGTAGGCATCTCGATGCCCGACGAGCGCGTCGACGCGTACTCGTGGCAGCTCTCGGGGGGCTTGCGCCAGCGCGCGATGATCGCGATGGCCCTGTCGTGCCGGCCGCGGCTCCTGATCGCGGACGAGCCCACCACGGCCATCGACGTGACCACGCAGGCGCAGATCCTGAATCTGCTGCGCGACCTGCAGCGCCGACACGGCACCGCGATCGTGTTCATCACCCATGACCTCGGCGTGATCGCGCAGATGGCCCACTACGTGGTCGTGATGTACCTCGGGCGTGTGATGGAGCAGGGCCCGGTCGAGCAGATCTTCCACGCGCCGAAGCACCCGTACACGCGGGCGCTCCTGAAGTCGATCCCGAGCGTGAACGTGGCGCCGCGCACCTTGCTGCCGACCATCGCCGGCTCGATCCCCCACCCGCTCGGGCGCCCGAGCGGCTGCCCCTTCCATCCGCGCTGTCCGGACGCGATCCCAGGTGTGTGCTCAGCGCGTACGCCGGCGCTCGGACCGGTCGGGCCCGATCAGCTCGCGAGCTGCTTTCTCTACCATCAAGACGCGGTGGTCGAGCCGTGAGCGCCGCGGCCCCGCTGCTCGAGGTCCGTCGCCTGAGCAAGTCGTTCCCGATCCGGCGCGGATGGAATCGCAAGATCGTCGGCGCGGTGACCGCGGTCGACGACGTGAGCTTCACGGTGAGCGAGGGCGAGACGCTCGGGCTCGTTGGCGAGTCGGGCTGCGGTAAGACGACCACGGCGCGCTGCATCCTGCGCGCGATCGCGCCCACGAGCGGCGAGATCCTGTTCCGGTCGGCCGACGGCCGTGTCGTCGATCTGGCCCCGCTCTCCCGTCGGGAGCTCCGCCCCCTGCGCCCGCAGATCCAGATGGTGTTCCAGGATCCCTTCGGGTCGCTGAATCCGCGGATGACCGTTTTCGACAACGTCGGCGAGCCGCTCCTGGTCAACGGCGTGCGCGATCGCCGGGTCCGGCTCGATCGCGTCGCCGGGCTGCTGGAGCTGACCGGTCTGCGCCCCGAGCACATGCACCGGTTCCCGCACGCGTTCTCCGGAGGCCAGCGCCAGCGGATCGGCATCGCGCGCGCGCTGGCGACCGAGCCCAGGCTCGTGGTCGCCGACGAGCCGGTGTCGGCGCTCGACGTGTCGGTTCAGGCGCAGGTGCTGAATCTCCTGCTCGAGCTTCGGACGCGCCTTCACCTGACCATGCTCTTCGTGGCCCACGACCTGGCGGTGGTGAAGCACATCAGCGATCGGGTCGCCGTGATGTACGTCGGCCAGCTCGTGGAGCTGGCATCCGCCGACGCGATCTTCCGCCGTCCGCGCCATCCGTACACGGCGGCGCTGATGCGCGCCGTGCCGGTGCCCGACCCTCACGCGCCGAGCGGCGACGTCGCGCTGGCCGGCGAGGTCGCCAACCCCGCGAGCCCTCCGGCGGGCTGCTACTTCCATCCGCGCTGTCCGTTCGCCACGGACGTGTGTCGGACCGAGTCGCCGCCGCTCCGGCAGATCGATGTCGGGCACCTCGTTCGCTGTCATCGGGCCGAGGAGCTGGCGCTGGCCGGTGTCGGCGCCGAGCCCGCGTCGCCGTGATAGATTCCCGGCATCATGGGGTCATGCCTCCTCGCGCTCTCGACCCTCGCGATCGTGCTGGCCGCGGGCGGCGGCACGGCCCGCGCGCAGTCGTTCTACGAGGGCAAGACCGTGCGTGTCATCGTCGGGTTCGCGCCGGGCGGCGGGTTCGACACCTACGCACGGGTGATCGCACGCCACATGGGCCGACACATTCCCGGCAATCCCACGATGGTCGTGGAGAACATGACCGGCGCCGGGAGCCTGATCTCCGCGAACCACCTCTACCGCGTCGCGAAGCCCGACGGCCTCACGATCGGACACTTCAACGGCGCGCTCTTCCTGGGACAGGCGCTGGGCCAGCCGGGGATCGAGTTCGACGCGAGAAAGTTCGAGCTCATCGGCGCCCCGATGGGCGAGGACGCCGTGTGCGCCTTGACCAGGGCGAGCGGCGTCACGTCTGTCGAGCAGTGGATGGCGTCGAAGACCCCGGTCAAGCTCGGCGGCGTCGCGCCGGGCGGCACGCCCGACGCGAACGCGCGGATCCTGAAGGCCGCGTTGGGTCTGCCGATCCAGCTCGTCTCCGGCTACAAGGGGACGGCCGAGATCCGGCTGGCGGCCTCGTCCGGCGAAGTGGCCGGCGCCTGCTGGTCCTGGGAGTCGATGCGCTCCGACCTGGCGCAGCGCACTCGATTCGGGTGAAGTCGTCGCAGTCTTACAAACCAGCGCCAGACCGTTTCCCGACCTGACGCGCGTCCCGCTGGCCATCAACCTCGCCAAGACTCAAGAGGCCCGTCAGCTCATCAAGGTCGGCATCCAGAACGCGGCCGCGTTCGCGCGTCCGCTGGCTCTGCCGCCGGGCACGCCGAAGGACCGTGTGCTGACCTTGCGCAAGGCGTTTCAGGACACGCTGAAGGATCCAGCGTTCCTGGCCGAGACCGAGAAGGCGAAGCTCACCTTGGATCCATCCACGGCCGAGGAGCTCGAAAAGATGGTCGCCGAGGCATTCGCGCTCGAGCCCGCGCTCCTGGCGAGGCTCAAGGACATCCTCTACAAGTAGCCGCGCCCCGACCTGCCCGAGGTCGCGGTCCCGAAGGTGAAGAAGGCGCAGCTCAGCACCAGCCCCGCCGCGGCCATGGCGAATGCCGGCAAGTAGGTGCCCGTCGCGTCGTAGATGAAGCCGGCCGTGGTGGGTCCGAGCGCAGCCCCGCAGCGCCAGCCCAGGCTCAAGACCCCCATGACCGCGCCGATCGCCCGCACGCCAAAGGTCTCGACCGCGCCCTTCACCACAGTCGTGTCGCTCCCCGCCGCCGCGAGCCCCATCCAGAACAGCACCACATCGAGGACCGAGAGCGACGGCCCGGCCATGATCGACAGGAGCGCACAAACTTGAAGAGTCAGACAGACCCAGAACATCGGCTTCGTGCCGATGCGATCCGACGCAATGCCGACGAGGATCCGCCCGGCGATCGTGCCGGTGCCCAGGATGGTCAGCGCCAGCGACGCGCGCTCGAGCGTGACGCCCTGGTCCTTCACGAACGACACCAGATGGATCGACATCATCATCTGGTTGAATCCGAGCAGCAGCCACGCGGTGACGAGAAGCCACAGGCGGCGATCGGCGAGCGCCTCGCGCAAGGTCGCGCCGGTCGAGCTGTGCGCGGTTTCTTTCTGAGCGGCCGGATCGCGATGCTCGGGAGGAAAGCGTGTGAGCAGGCTGCCGGGAATGGCGAGGACCCAGACGAGCGCGCCGAGGACGAGATAGGTCGTCCGCCAGCCGACTCGCTCGATCATGAAGGCCGAGAGGCGGGGGCCCGTGACGAACGCGAGGTTCAGCCCGGCCAGCATGATACCCAGCGCCAGACCACGCCGATCGACGAACCACCGCGACACCGTCGTCGTCGGCACCAGGTACACCGACGACATCGCGATGCCGAGGAGCACGCCGAAGACCGCGTAGAGGTGCCACAGCGCGTCGATCCGCGACGCCAGCGCGAAGAGGGCGCCGACGAGCACGGCGCTCGCCGTGAGGATGAGCCGGGGGCCGTACCGATCGCTGGCCGCGCCGATCACGAAGGCGATCAGCCCGCCGATGATCAGGTTCAGGGACGGCGCGACGGAGATCGCGCCGCGGCTCCAACCGAACTCGCTGGCCAATACCGGAAGGAACACGCCGAACCCCGCGTACGAGTTCCAGACGCCGAACATGGCGAGGGAGCACGCGCCTACCACCACCCAGCCCTGCCGGCGGCGGGCATCGGACATGTCATCGCGATGATACCCGCGCGGCGACGCGAAACCTACCGGCGGCACGATATCGACCAGCATGTCTTCGTCAACGCGCGCGGTTCCGGAAGTCGCACTCGAATTTTTTCAGGCGGTTGGCGCACGACGTGCCGTGGCACTCCCGTTGCTTTTCCCATTCGTTCATGACTCCTGCAACGCGTTCCGAAATCGATGCCCCTCGACTGATTGCGCTCAACGGCGGCGGCGTGCTGCCCATCCGAAGCGGTCCGGTTCGCCGTCAGGCGATCGCGGTGCGCCTCGGCGACCTGCTCGTGGCCGAAGGGCTCGCCACCCCCGCCGAGATCCAGAAAGCGCTGCGGATTCAGAGCGAGTCGAAGAAGTACATGCTGCTGGGCGAGATTCTCGTCGCCCAGAAGGTCATCACGCGCAGCCAGCTCCTGTCGGTCCTCGACCGTCACCGGCGCCGCTCGCGGCTCGGCGAGCTCCTCGTCAAGTCCAAGGCGATCACCACGGAACAGCTCGAGACCGCGCTCTCGGAGCAGCGCCGTTGGAAGCAGACGATCGGCGAGGTGGTCGTGCGCCTTCGCTACGTGACCGAGGAGCAGATGCGGCGAGCGCTGTGCCAGCAGCTTCACATCAACTTCTTCGACCTCGACACGATCGTGCTCGACCTCTCGCTACGAGCGCTCATCAATCCGCGATTCGCCAAGAAGCGGCTGGTCGTGCCGATCGCTCGCGTCGGACAGACCCTGGTCGTGGCGATGGACGATCCGACCCGGACATCGGTCATCGACGACCTCAAGGCGAGCACCGGCCTCGACATCGAGGTGATCACGTCAACGACCGAGAGCATCCGGCGCGCGCTGGCCCAGATGTACCCGACGCTCGTCGGGTCGAACGAGCCTGCGACGGCGCCGGCCGTGATCCGCCACCAGCTCCCGGGGATCGTCGGCGAGCCGAACATTCTGAGCTTCGAGGAGATCGACCGGCTCTCGGAAGAGAAGGTCGCCTACCTGGACGTCCACCAGGTCTCCGAGGGCACCGCGAGCATCGTGCGGCGGCTCCTCGGCATGGCCGTCGAGTGGGGCGCCTCCGACATCCACCTCGAGGCGGTCGACCACGGAATGCAGACGCGCTTCCGGATCGACGGCGTCCTGCAGGATCTCGATCTCGGCGACCTCGACGAGCTGATGAATCAGAACCGGGGCAAGCTGATGTCGCGGCTCAAGATCCTGAGCAAGCTCGACATCGCCGAGCGCCGCCGGCCCCAGGACGGAAGCTTCCGGGTCCGCATCGCTCGAGACGGCCAGACGACCACGGTGGACTTCCGGATCTCGATCATCCCCGGCTACTACGGCGAGAGCGCGGTCATCCGCATCCTCGATCCGCGCGGGCTGCCGCAATCCGTGGAGGCGCTCGGCCTGCGCACGCCGGTGACTCTCAAGCTCAGACAGCTCCTGAGGTCGTCGACCGGAATGATCCTCGTCACGGGCCCGACGGGATCGGGCAAGAGCACCACGCTCTTCGGCGCGCTCAAGAGCGTCTACCAGCCCGGCATCAAGGTCCTCACCGCGGAGAACCCGATCGAGTACGTCTGCGACAACTTCCGCCAGCACGAGGTCGACGAGCGACTCGGCAATACCTTCGCGCAATTCCTGAGATCGTTCCTGCGCCACGACCCCGACGTGATCATGGTCGGCGAGATCCGGGACGGCGAGACCGCGAACCTGGCGTTCCGGGCCGCGCAGACGGGCCACCTGGTGCTCAGCACCTTGCACACGAACGACGCGGTCAGCGCCTTGCCGCGGCTGCTCGACCTCGGCGTCGACGCCAACCTGATCGCCTCGTCGCTTCTGGGCGTGCTCTCCCAGCGCCTGGCGCGCGAGGTATGCGGCGAGTGCCGGGAACCCTATGCGCCGCCCCGCCAGCTCCTCGAGGAGACGCTCGGCGACGGGCACAGCGACTTCGAGTGGTTCCGCGGGGCCGGATGCGTGGCGTGCAACTACACGGGCTACCGGGGACGCCTGATCCTGTCCGAGCTGTGGACCCCGAACGACGCCGACGTGGTGCTGATCAACAAGGGAGCGCCCTTCGACGAGGTCCGGGAAAGCGCGCGCCGCACGACCCTCTCGATGGCCGACGACGTCACCGAGAAGCTATCGCAGGGCCGGACGAACCTCGAGGAGCTGATTCGCGCGCTGCCTCACTCCGCCCTCAGGCAGCTTCGTGCCCCGTCGGTCTAGCCGCCCGCCGTCCCTCGGTCAGGCGCGCGGCGGCAGCGTGCGGCGAATCTCGTCCACGAGCGAGGCGTAGCCAGAGCGCAGCACCGCCGCGTCCGACGAGTAGTTGATGATCGTCGCGCCGAGGCTGATCATCTGCTTGACGCCTTCCGCGCTGTCGGTCAGCATCGCCACCGCCTTGCCGTTCTTCCGCGCCGCCGTGACGAGCCGCCTGCGATGCTCGTCGAGCACCTGGCGCTGGGCGGGCGTGCCCAGCACGCCTAGATCCTGAGCCAGGTCGGTCGGGCCGATCGTGAGCGCGTCGATCCCGGGCACGGCGGCGATCTCATCGAGCCGGCTGAAGGCGCGCTTGGTCTCCAGCATGATCGTCACGTGCACGCGCGTGTTCGCGGCAGCCGTGTGCTCGCTGATCGGCAGGGTCCGGAACTCGGTGTGGGGGCCGAAGCCGTACATGCCGCGCTCGCCCAGCGGCGCATAACGGCAGCACGCCGCGACCTCGGCCGCCTGCTCGGGCGTGTCGACCTGCGGTACGTGCAGGTTCCACACGCCGGCGTCGAGCAGCCGCGTGATCCACTCTCGATTGCCCTCGGGCGGGCGGACCACCATCGGGAAATCCATCGCCCGCGCGAGGGCTGCCATGTCTGCCACCGTCTCGATCGAGAACGGCGAGTGCTCCATGTCGATCCGCGCGAAATCCAGCCCGGCGGCCTTGAGCAAGGTCAGCACCGCCGGGGTGCGGATCATCGTCACCCACGTGCCGATCTGGATCTCGCCGCGCTCGGCGCGAGTCCGATAGGCGTTCTCGTTCATCGCCCCACTCAGTTGATCAGGCCGTAGAACTTCGCCGCGTTCTCGCAGGTGATCTTGTGGACGACGTCCGGCGGCAAGTGGCCGAACTGCTCCTGGATGTAGCGAGACGACTGCGGCCACACGCCGTCGGGATGCGGATAGTCCGAGCCCCACATGAGCGTCTCGACGCCCATGTCGTCGATCAACTTGGTGCCGATCGGGTCGAACTGGAACGTCGCCTTGCACTGGCGGCGCCAGTAATCGCTCGGCTTCATCGTGAGCCCGAGGTCGCGGAAGCGGTCTTCCCACTCGAAGTCCATGCGGTCGAGCGCGTACGGAATCCAGCCGATGCCGCTCTCGCCGAACGAGATGCGGATGTTCGGATAGCGCTCGAGCACGGCGGCGCCGATCACCGCCGCCAGGATGTTGACGAGGTTCATCTGGAAGCCGGCCACGCTCGTGAAGAACGCAGCGCGACGGGTCTGGCCGGTCTGGCGCTCGCGTACGCCCGGCGGCAAGGACGGGAACGTGTGGAAGTGCAGCGGCAGGTTCACGTCGTTCACGGCTTGCCAGAGCGGCTCCCACATCGGATGCCACATGGGCTCCATGTCCCACGAGCACGAGAGCTCGAGGCCCCGCAGACCGAGCTGCGCGACGCGATAGACCTCTTTCACCGCCGCGTCGAGGTTGCCGTACGGCAGGCAGGCCAGGCCGACGTGCCGCTCGGGATAGTGCTTGCAGAAGTCGGTGAGCCAGTCGTTGTAGATGCGGAACATCTCGCCGGCCGCTTCGTGGTCGCCCAGACGCGACGCGGCGCCGAGGATGCCGAAGAGCACCTCGGCCTGCACGCCGTCGCGGTCCATGTCCTTGACACGCAGATGCGGATCACCCGGGCGCCGGATCCCCTTCTTGCCGTCGTCGTAGAGCCCGGTGGCCGCCATCACATCGACGCGCTGGTTCTGACCGGGCACGTACTTCGTGCCGGTCGAGCCGATGCCGCCGACCAGCCCGAACGGCGCGCCCTTCTTGGTCGTCCACTGCGGGCCATCGGGCCCGTCGACGACGTAGGGCATGCGGTCTTTCATGAGCGCGGACGCGTTCGAGGTGAAGAGATCGGGTGGCAGCCACGGCATGTCGATGTGGCAGTCGGCCGAGATCCGCGTGTAGTGCATGTCGCCCTCCCTGACCGCCTTACTGAAAATCTTGAGGCGAATGCTAGTCCCGGATCGATCGCTGGGCAAGAGAAGACTCCCGCGGCTACACTCGACGATCATGCAGCGCGGCGGGCGCAAGCGCGAAGCGCGCGGTCGGGCGGTCGTCGGCGTCATCTCCGACACACACGGGTTGCTGCGTCCCGAGGCGGTGGCCGCGCTGAAGGGCGTCGACATGATCGTGCACGCCGGGGACATCGGCTCGGCGGCGATCCTCGCCGAGCTCGGCGCGATCGCGCCGGTCGTCGCGGTGCGCGGCAACAACGATCGCGACGCCTGGGCGGCCTCGATCCCGGAGATCGCGACCACCGAGATCGCCGGGTCGCGTCTCTACGTGATCCACGATCTCAAGACGCTCGCGGGCGACCCGGCCCGGCTGGGCGCCGACGTGATCATCTCCGGCCACTCGCATCAGCCGAGCGTGCGACAGCAGCCGGGTTACCTGCTCCTGAATCCCGGGAGCGCCGGACCGCGTCGCTTTAGCCTGCCGATCGCGGTTGCGCGCCTGCACCTCGGCCCCGCCGGCCCGCGGGCGGAGCTCGTCGAGCTCGCCATCAGCGCCGCGCCGTCGCAGCGCCGGCCGGCCACGCGGCGGGCCGGTCTTGACGGCGGTCGCGTGCGCGGCGCAGTATCCCGGCCATGAAAAAGGACATCTCGAGCCTTCGCTCGACCCTCGAATACCTGGAGGCCGCGGGTGAGCTGGTCACCACCGATGTCGAGGTCGATCCACACCTCGAGGTCGCGGCGATCCAGAAGCACTTCGACGGCGGGGCCGCGCTGCTCTTCAACAAGGTGAAGGGCTATCCCAACGCCCGCATCTGCAACAACATCTTCGCGAGCGTCGAGCGGATCGCGAAGCTCCTGGACGTCGACGATCCACGGAAGCTCAAGCACAAGGTCGTCGAGGCGCTGCGCGCGCCCCTGCCCCCGGTCGAAGTCAAGGACGGGCCCTGCCAGGAAGTCGTGATCACGAAGGACCTCGACGTGTGGGACGTCGTCCCGATGATCTCGCACTCGGACAGCGATCCCGGCCGCACGCTCGGCGCCGGGACCACGGTCGTGCGCGGCAAGCACTTCTGGGGCGGCTCGCACATCGGTTACAACCGCATGAACTTCCGCGGGCCCGACTACTCGAGCTTCCAGATCTCGCCGGGCTCGCACATGGATCAGGTGGCCACGCACTGGTATCGCAAGGGCCCGATCCCCGTCACGATCAACATCGGCATTCCACCGACGTGCACGATGATGGCCGGCTCGGGCTTCACGTACGTGATCCTTCCGCGCGGGTGCGACGAGCTCGGCGTGGCCGGCGCGATCCAGGGCTACCCAGTCGAGCTCGTGAAGGCGCGGACGCAGGACGCCTGGTCGATCGCAAACGCGGAGTACGTCGTGGAGGGCTACATCGACACGACGCAGAAGGTGTGGGAGAGCCCGCTCGCCGAGAAGGACGACGCGCAGGGCGTGCATCCCTTCCATCCCGAGTGGTCAGGTTACATGGGCAAGTCGTACCGCACGTACAAGTTCCAGGCGACCGCGATCACCCATCGCGCCGACCGGCCGCTCTACTACGGGCTCATCGTCCACGGGATGGACGAGCACTTCATCGACGGCGTCGTGCGCGAGGCGTGCTTCCTCGAGCTGGCCGAGCGCATCGTGCCGGGGCTCTGCATCGACACGCACATCCCCATGGGGATGACCGACTGGGGCGGCGTGATCTTCCAGGTCAAAAAGCGGCGCGCCCGAGACGAGGGCCTGCAGCGCAACATCCTGACGGCCGCGCTCTCGATCTCGCTGGGCGCGCGGCTCGGCATCGTCGTCGACGAAGACGTCGACATCTACAACGTCGAGGACGTCCTGTGGGCGCTCACCACGCGCGTGAACCCCAAGGAGGACATCCTCAACATCTGCGAGGGCGGTTTTGGCCAGACCTTCCAGCCCGCGGAGCGCAGCTCGGCCGGCGAGCGCCAGTGGACGCAGAGCAACATCCGCTTCTCGGGCGCCATGGGCATCGACGCGACGCGGCCGTTCATCCACAAGGACGCGTTCGAGCGCGCCCGCTACAACGTCGAAGTCGTTGACCTGGCGAAATTCTACTCGCCGGAGCAGATCCGGAAGGCGAAGGCGGGGCAGCGCGACTACGCCAAGTTCCTCGCCGAGCGAGGGATCTGAGCGCCGCTAGGGGGCGGTGCGGGAGAAGAAAAAGGCCAGCTGATCGTTGCCGCTCGCGAAGTGATACGCGAGCACGACGAGCACCACGCCAATCGCGATCGGCGCCGCCCTGAGCCAGAGCCGTCGGCGTCCGGTGATCGCGGCGCCGATCTGCGGAATCGTCACCAGCACCGGCACCTTGCTGAACGCCCTCAGCTCTTCCGGCGTGCGGAACGATCCATCGAGCTGATCGACGACGACCACCGCTGCGGCGGCGGCGACGAGGGCGAGGCCCACGCCGAGCAGGATGAACAATTGCCGCTGCGGTGCGACCGCCTTCTCCGGAGGCACGGCGGGATCCAGAATCCGAAATTCCTCGCCGACCGCGGCGGTCGTTCTGGGCGGACGCTCGAGCGCAGCGATCTCCGACGTCAGCCGGATGACGTCGGGATACTGCGCGGTGTAGATCTCCTGCATCTGAGCGAGCTCCTGCTTCAGACGCGTGAGCCGCGCCGCGCTTGCCTGTCGTACACGGATCTTCGCGTTCTCTTCGACGTAGAACGCCGCCAGCGCGTTGGCCACGCGGGCAGCCGTCTCGGGATCCCGGCAGCGAACCGTGATGCCGAAAGCCACCGTGGTCGGCCGACCCGCTGCCGACTCCACCCTGACCAGCTTGACCTGGATATCGCGCCGCAACCGGTCGACGGCCGCCGTGTCCCCGCCGTTCGCCCTGAGCTCGGGATAGAGATCGAACGACTGCATGAGCGTGAGGAGCCTGGCCTGACTCAGCACTTCCTGGCCGATGGTCTGCAGCCGGGTCTCGAGCTCCGCGGCGATCAGCGATTTCCCGGTCCCCTCGGTCGTTCCAGGGTGCTCGACCAGCACCGTGGCCGTCGCGCGATAGATGTCGGGAAGCGAAGTCGCGATCGTCACGGCTCCTGCGAGGACCACCCCGAACACGACGACCGCCAGCCACGCGTGGCGGCGCACGATCGCCAGGATCTGCGGAATCATCGAGTCGCTCATCGACTGTCGCGAGTTCATCGCCGTCTCAGGGCACGATCAGCGTATCGCCGGGCCTGAGAAAGAACGCCTCCATCGGGCCGCCGGCCACGACCTTGTCGTAGTCGCAGGGGATCCGCGTCACCGTTGTACCTTCCACGCGGACGATCGTCATCTTCGATCGGCGCGCGAAATCGTTGAACCCTCCGGCGAGCGCCAAGGCCTCGAGTACGGACGTCCGACTCTTCAGGTCGTAGCGGCCCGGCTTTCTCACCTCTCCGATCACCGCGACCTTCAGACTGTGGATCTCGCGGACGACCACCGACACCTCGGGTGAGGCGATGAATTTGGCCAGCCGCTTCGTGAGATCGATCTTGAGCTGCTTGGGCGTGAGGCCCGCGGCCTGCACGTCGTCCAGCAGCGGCAGCGAGATCATGCCGTCGGGCCGGACCGGCACCGTCCGGCTGATCACCGTGTTGTTCCACACGGTGATGTCGAGGATGTCCTCGGCGCCTATCGTGTAGCCGCTCGGCGGGGCCGCGGGCCCGGCAATCGCGTATCCGGCCCCGAGCCCCAGCGCGACGGCAACCGCTACGACCGCCCATCGCGTGCACATCGCTCGCCCTCCGAGAAGCGTCGTCTGAAGCCACGATAGGGGTGGAACCCGCGGATCTCCACCCGGAGATTCCCGGATACGCCCTCGGAAAAACCCGGAAAAGTCGAGCCTTTCTGTCCAGAAATTCGCCGGCGGGATCGACGGAACGATGAGTGGTGGCGCGCACAGGCGCCTTGACGGCATGGTCGGCGCCGGAGCAGTATCGCTCACGGCGGGCCGGCAGGAGCGACCGCTCCCGCCCATGGAAAGGGAGAGCCATGGACTTCGGCATCTTCACGGAGCAGATACGGCGCGGGAGCAGTCAGGGCCAGTGGTTCAGCGAGCTGCTCGACCTGGCCGACGCTGGTGAGCAATGGGGGCTCGACGTCGTGTGGCTGGCGGAGATGCTGGTCAACCCCGCGCGCTCCGTGCTGTCGGCGCCGCTCTTGGTGGCGAGCTGGATCGTCGCCCGGACGAAGCGGCTGCGCGTAGGAACGGCCGTGCAGCTCTTGCCGCTGAACCATCCGCTCCGCGTGGCCGGCGAGGTGGCGACGCTCGATCACTTGAGCCACGGTCGATTCGACTTCGGGATCGGCCGCAGCGGCGGTCCGCGCGCCTACGACGCGCTCGGCGTGCCGTACGAGGAGAGTCAGGCGCGGTTCTTCGAGGCGCTCGAGATCATCCTGAGGGCGTGGAAGGGCGAGCCCTTCAGCTACGAGGGCAAGTTCTATCGCTTCCGCGACACGATCGTCACGCCGCGCCCCTATCAGCAGCCGCACCCGCCGGTGCGGATGGCCGCGACGACCGCCGAAACGTTTCCACACGTGGGCCGGATGGGCTTGCCGATCTTCGTCGGGCTTCGGGGCATGGCCACGCCCGAGCTGGCCGTGCACGTGAAGCGGTATCGCGAAGCGTGGCGCGAGGCCGGGCATCCCGGCAACGGCGACGTGTGCCTGCGAATCCCCGTCTACGCGGCGCCCACCGAGAAGGCCGCGCTCGAAGAGCCGGAAGAGACGATCATGTACTATTTCCAGCGGCAGGCCGATCTCACCACCGCGCCGCTCGGGCGCGCCGGCACCGGCCCGGTGGAACGGCGGATCACCCAGGCCAAGACGCTCTCGGCGCTCTCGTATCCCGAGATCCTCGAGACCAAGGTCGCGTTCGGCACGGGCCCGGCGCTGGTGGATCGGTTCCAGCAGCTGCGCGAAGAGCTGAGTCTCAACGGCGTCGCCGCCGAGCTGAACCCGGGCGGCCTCTTGCCGATGGAACAGGAAAAACGCAGTCTCCAGATTCTCACCCAGCAGGTGCTGCCCGCGTTCAAATAGGAGCGCTCCATGGCCACACGCGACAACGGCGCCACGAAGTTCGAGACCGTGCGCTACGAGCCGAAGGGCGCCATCTGCCACATCATCCTCAATCGCCCGGAGAAGTTGAACGCCGCGAACGATCAGCTGGTCGAAGAGGTCAACGACGCGCTGTTCGAGTTCGACGCCGACCCCGAGCTGAAGGTTGCGATCGTCAGCGGCGCCGGCCGCGCCTTCTGCTCCGGCGCCGACGTGCGCCAGCGCCAGCTGCGCACGCGCGACGAGCTGCGACGACTCGGTGGGCCCGCGGGCCGGCGCTCACGGGAGAACGGTCTCGCTGACACCGTCAACTGGAAGCCGGTGATCGCCGCCGTGCACGGCTATGCGCTCGGGCTCGGCTACTCGCTCTCGCAGTCCTGCGACCTCGTCGTCGCGGCCGCCGGGACGAAATTCCAGATCCGCGAGGTGCAGCGCGGCCTGGCCAGCGGCCAGCACTGGGTCGCGACGTGGTTCTGGACGGGCAGCCGCTTCGCGAACGAGGTCGCGCTGACCGGTCGCATGTTCACCGCCGAGGAGGCGCTGCAGCACGGCATGGTGAACCGCGTGGTGCCCGAGGCTCAGCTTCTCTCGGCCGCCGAGGGGCTGGCCGCGGAGATTCTCGAGAACCCGCCGCTGTCCGTGCGCGCCAATGTGCGCGTCATGCGGTGGTTCGTCAACGAGATGCAGCGGCAGTCTCGCTACTACACGCAGGGCCTTGGCTTGCACCTCAGCGAGGACTTTCAGGAGTCGGCTCGCGCGTTCATCGAGAAGCGCAAGCCCAAGTTTCAGGGACGCTAACGCTCGGGGCTTGGAGGCGGAGTGCGGCGGGTCGGGGGGCGGGGGCTCGCGAGGGCTCCGTCACCCGTTCGCCCGAATCGCCGCTCTTCGAGCGGCGGGCGGGACGAAGGGGTCCCACTTCGCCCTCGCCGATCCCCCCGCCCCCCGACCCGCCGCACTCCGTCTCCCCGTGCGGACTTAGGTCCACGCGCTAAGCCGCTTCTCGGTAACTCGCTCTCCGAACTGACTCTGCTATTCCGTAAATTGGGAGGCGCGCCAGCGCAGGGCGGCGCCCAGGCCTTCCTTTTCGCGGATCTCGTCGAATTTCAGACCGACTTCGGTGCGGGCTGCGTAGACGGCGGCGAGGATGTCCAGGCCGGCGTTGATCGCGTTCCGGAAACCGGCCGACTCGGCGCCGCGATTGATCGCGAGCTTGGTCCCGGCCAGTGCCTCCGGCGAGATCAGCGACATCCGGCGCGCGAACTTCAAGGTCGCCGGCGCGAGCTCGGCCCGTGGCACGACGCGGTTCACCATGCCGTACTGGAGCGCGGTCTGAGCGTCGATCGGGTCGCCGAAGAAGAGAAGCTCGCGAGCGCGCTTGAGGCCGATCACGAACGGCATGACGAGTGCCGGGCCGACGTTGGAGAATCGGATTTCCGGCTCACCGAACAGCGCGTCGTCCGCCGCGATCGTGAGGTCGCACATCATCGCCAGCTCGCAGCCGCCGCCGAGGCAGTGGCCCTGGACGGACGCGATCACCGGCTTCTTCATCTCCCAGGGCGTCATTTCCAGATGCACGTCGTCGGTGAGCGACTCGTGCCACGCGAGCGCGTTGCCGCGACGGGAGGCGCGCGCCGGGTTGGGCGAGATGTCGTAGCCGGCGCAGAAGCTGCGGCCCTCGGCTCGCAGGATGACGACGCTCGTCGCGGGATCGCGATCGGCCTCGTGGAAACGCTCCACGAGCAGCTTCTTCAGCTCGGGGCTGATCGCGTTCAGCTTGTCGGGCCGGTTGAGCGAGACGATGCCGACGCGGCCGTCGGCGGCGTAGGTCACGACTGGTGCGGTCATGGCGGGCTCCTCAGGGATCCGACGGCGTCGGAATCACGAGCGAGATGCGGTTCTTGCCGGCGACGTGTGCGTACTCGACGCGCTCGGCGATCGCGGCCACCAGCGCGACACCGAGCCCGCCGACCGGGCGGTCCTCGACGCCGAGCGCCTCGTCGGGCACACCAACGCGGGCGAACGGATCGAACGGGCGAGCGGTGTCTTCGTACGTGAGCACGATCGCGCTGGGCTGGATCTGGAAGGCGAGATACACGGGCGACTCGGTGTCGGCGCCGTGGCCGTGGACGACCGTGTTCGTGAACAGCTCCTCGACGAGCAAGGTGAGCCGCAGGCACGCCTTGCGCGGCACTCCGTTCGCAGCGCAGATGTCGGCGATGAACTCCGCCACCGCTGGTAGGGTGTCCCGACGAGCCGGGAAGGTTCTGTTGTGGTTTCCGGTAACGGCGTCGTGGGTCGTGGAAGCCTCCGGATCTCAGGCGATGTCGCGACCGACTCGGCTACTATATATACATCGGGTTGCGCGTCGGGCGGCTGTGCATTCCGGAATCGGCCCGGCGATTGAGGAGGACACTTATGAAATCCCGCGTCATTGCTTTGATGCTGCCGATGGTTCTGGCCCTTGGTGTCGCCGTCGCTGCCGCCGAGGACGCCGGACAGATCAAGACTTCCAAGGGCGCGGCGCAGATCGAGCGCGCCGGCAAAAAGCTCCCCGCCAACGTCGGCCAGGTCGTGCAGCAGGGCGACCTCGTGATCACGGGCGCCGACGGCTCAGTGGGCATCACGTTCCGCGACAGCAGCCTCGTCTCGATCGGTCCGGACAGCGTGCTCGCGATCGATCGCTTCGTCTTCGATTCGACGACCCATCAGGGCAACTTCGACGCCTCGCTGAAGCAGGGCACCCTGGCGGTCGTGTCCGGCAAGCTGGCCAAGCAGTCGCCCGAGGCCATGAAGGTGAAGACGCCGGCCGCGATTCTCGGCGTGCGAGGGACCGAGTTCCTTGTTCGCACCGGTCCCGTGAAAGACTGATCCCCTGCCTGCCCGCGCGCGACATCTCGTCTGGCTGGCGCCGCTCGCGCTGACCGCTCTCGCGGGCTGCGCCAGCCGCAACGATCTCTACGTCTTGCTGCCCGGCAAGGACGGCAAGACCGGCGCCCTCGTCGTCGAGAGCGAGGGCCAGAAGCAGACGCTCGATAAGCCGTACGCCGCGGCGCGCGTGAAGAACGTGGGCAGCGTGGATGGCGTCACGAGCTCCGAAGCCGCGGTGAAGCAAGACTTCGGGCCAGCGCTCGCGGCACAGCCGAAGAGGCCAATCTCGTTCTTCCTGTACTTCCTGGCCGACACCGATGAGTTCGCCCCGGAGTCCAAGGCGCTAGTCAACCAGATCTTCGCGGAGATCGCCCGGCGGCCGGCTCCGGAAATCGCGATCATCGGCCACACCGATCGGGTCGGCGCCCAGGCCTACAACGACGCGCTCTCGCTGCGTCGCGCCGAGCGGTGCCGCGACGAGCTCCTGAAGCTCGGAATACCAAAAGTTAGGATCACGGTCGCCGGCCGCGGCGAGCGCGAGCCCGAGGTGCCGACCGCAGACGAAGTGGCCGAGCCGCGGAACCGGCGCGTCGAAATCAGCGTTCGCTAGGCCCCTTCCAGCGCAGCACCAGAATCGCCAGGTCGTCGGACTGCTCGACGCCGTCGGCGAACCGGCTGACCTCGAGACGGATCGCCTCGCCCACCTCCGCGGCGGTCACCGCATGGCCGACCTTCTCCAGCAGCGCCTCGAACCGGCTGCGTCCGTACGCCTCGGCCTTCGGGCTCATCGCCTCCAGGACGCCGTCCGTCACCAGGCACACCGTGTCTCCCGGGGCCAGACGGCGCGTGCTGGCGTCGTAGGGAAAGCGCTCGATGGCGCAGAGCGGCGGGCCGCCGCCCTCCATGAGCTTGACCAGCGCACGGTCGCCGTTGGGCAGCACGTAGGGCGGCTCGTGGCCGGCGTTGCAGTACTCGAGCAGCCCGGTCTGTAGGTTCAGGACTCCCGCCAGCATCGTCACGAAGAGCCCTTCGCCGTTGTCCCGCGAGATCTCGTCGTGCGCTTCGCGCATGATCACGTCGACCGGACCGGCCTCCCGCAGTGCGGCGCTCTTGTAGAGGGCCTTGCTCACGGCCATGAAGAGGCTTCCCGGCAATCCCTTGCCCGAGACGTCGCCGATCAGGAAGAACAGACGGTCGCGGTCGAGCGCGAAGAAGTCGTAGAGGTCGCCGCCCACCTCGCGCGCGGGCTCGAGAAGCGCGTAGAGATCGAGCCGCGTGTCGCCGGGAAACGCGGCCGTCACATCCGGCAGGCTGCCCATCTGGATCCGACGGGCCGCTTCGAGCTCGCCCGCGAGGCGAGCGGCCTGCTCGCGCTGCTGCTCGACCTGGCGGCGTAGCGACTGGCGCTGGCCTTCGGTCTCGGCCAAGGTGACGACCAGCATCGCGGTGAACATCGCGCTGAGCGCCAGTGACGGCGAGGCTGCGTCGAACAGCATCCCGCCCTTCCCGTAGAGCAACGCGCCCGCGGCCACGATGCCGGCCACCATCGCCAGGTACACCGCCACCGAGATCGCCGGCGACGATCGCGGCATCAGCCAGATCAACACGAGGCCGCCGACGAGCAGCGCGCCGGCCTCGGCCCACGCGACCGCGCGCGGCCGCGAGAGCAGATCGGCGTCGAAGATGTTCTCGAGCAGCTGGGCGTGAATTTCGACCCCGGGCATCCGGTCCACGACCGGCGTCGCCTGATAGTCGGACAGACCGAGCGCGGTGACGCCGATCAGCACCAGCTTGCGCTCGAGCTGCTGCGGGTCGATCTTTCCGGCTAGAACGTCCGAGGCCGAGATGAAGCGCTCCGGATCGGGACGCGCGAAGTGCACGCGAACGCTACCGTCGGGCTCGGTCGGAATGAACAGCTCGCCCACGCCGACCGCCTCGACGCCGCGGGCGCCGCTGCGCACGGTCAGCAGCCGCTCGCCGGTCGCGACGCGGAGGATCTCGATCCCGAACGACGGCACCAGCGCATCGCCGACGGCGGCGACCAGCGGCATGCGCCGCACCACGCCGCGCTCGGTGTCAACGCTCAGGAGTCCGTGGCCCTTGGCGACCCGGTCGATCTCCTCGGCGCTGTGCAAGGTGGCCTCGAAGCGCCGCACGCGCGCCTTCGGATCGCTTCCGACGATCCTGAACGGCACGCGTCGCACGTGGCCGCGCGCCTCCGGCGCCTGGGCCTCCAGCCCCGCGATCCCGAGCACGATCGGCGACGCCTGGAGCGTGCGCGCCAGGACCGCATCGTTGCTCGGTAGTCGTGACAGCCGCTGGATCAGCTCGTCGCCCATTCCCGGCACGAACTCCGGCAGCCGGCCGGGCGAGAGCCGATCGGCCTCGGGCATCACGATGTCGATGCCGATCGCGGCCGGGCCGGCCTTCGCCACCCGGGTGATCAGCTCGGCGAGCCAGGTTCTCGGCCACGGCCACTGCCCGTGCAGGCGGAGACTTTCGTCGTCGATCGCGACGATCACGGCGGGCGCCGAGTGACGCGCGCGGGGAGCCCACTTCTGATAGGCGTCGAAGGCAGCGAGCCGCACGAGGCTCAACCCGAACAGCTCGGGGGCCAGCACGATCGCCATGAGGAGAGCGAGGAGCGCGACGCCGAGCGGCTTACCCCGACTACCGCAAAGGACACGAAACCAGCGTCGCTCCGACCAGTGCATTGCGGCTCAGGCCGGAAGACTCAGAGACTGATCTCCATGCCGTCGTAGGCCGCCAGGATCTCGACCCGCAGTTCGGCGCGGGTGATCTCCTCGAGCCGTCGCGTCTCGGCGAGGAGCGCGGCGATTCGCTCGTCGTCGGATACGGGCTCGTGGTGGTAGAGACACAGACGCTTGGCGCCCGCCATCTGGCAGAGCTCGAGCCCGACGACGTTGCTCGAATGGCCCCAATCTTCCTTGATCGAGGTGGCCTCGGCGAGCGAGTACTGCGAGTCGAAGATCACGAGATCGGCGTCGCGAAAGAACTCCGCGAACGCCTTGATCTCCGTCAGGTCGTCCTGCTTGTGCTCGGCGTCCGTCGAATAGACCACGACCTTGTCGCCGGCCTGGAATCGATAGCCGTACGAGTCGCCACCGTGACGCTGGAGCTTGGGCCGTACGCGCAGGCCGGCAATGTCGTAGTCCCGGTCCGGTTCGAGCCGGACGAACTCGATCGTCGCCGGCAGGCGCGCGAAGTCCACCGGGAAGAACGGTGCTGCGTGCTGACCGCGAAACGCTTGCTCGAGCTCGGCGTGGCAGCCGTAGATCCGGACCGTGTTGCCGGCCGTGTAGATCGGCATGAAGAACGGAAAGCCCATGATGTGGTCCAGGTGCAGATGCGACATGAACGCGTGGAACCGCTGCCCCGACGGCCCTCGCGTGGCGAGCACCTCGTTGCCGAAAACGCGCGCCCCCGAGCCGAAGTCGCAGATCACGTAGTCGCGCTGGCCGGTGACGATCTCCACGCAAGAGGAGTTGCCGCCGAACGTGTGGGAGACCGAGAAGTCGAGCTCGCGCTCCAGAAACGCCGCGGCCTGCTCAGGCGTCTCGAGCCGACGTCCGGAGGCGCGCATCAGCGTCGAGATGAGCTTGCGCCGCACTTCGGCCGACGTCATGGCGACCGGGATCGAGCCGCGCGTGCCCCAGAACTTGACCCTCAAGGGTCGGTCAGGCGGCATCGAATGCCGTCAGCGCCTTTGGCGAGAGCCGGGCGAGCCCCTCCCGAACCGATGGGAATACGTCGAGGACCATCGTGAAGCGGCTGATGTCGAAGATCTCGCGCACGGCAGGCTGGAGTGCCGCCACCCCGAGCGAGCCGCGCTGGGCCTTGGCCTGCTTGGAGGCCAGCATGAGCACGCGCAGCCCGACGCTGCTGATGTACTCGACGCCGCCGAAATCGAGGATCACGCGATCCTGGCCCTCGGCGCAGCGCGCCATGTGAGGGGCGAGAGCAGTCTTGAAGTCCTCCGAGGTCGAATGGTCGATCCGGCCCACGGGGGACAACACCACCGTGTCCACGTAGCGCTTCGGCGTCAGCTCCATGTCAGCTCCATGGAAATGGCCTACCTGAGCAGGATTCAATGCTATCACCCGCCCCGATGGAACCTGGCATCCTGCCTCCCGGCTTGCCCGGCGGGTTGACCCGACCCGCCGCCCCAGCGCAATATCGCCGGGGCGGCGCGGGCTTGGCTGCCATCGAGGGTACATGAACGAAGCCTTGAGCGACGTCACGGTTCTGGACCTCGGCCAGGTCATTGCGATGCCCTTTTGCACGATGCTCCTGGCCGACATGGGCGCCCGGGTCATCAAGGTCGAGTCCCGCGACCGCGGCCGGGAGCGCATGTCCCTGGGCATCAAGCGCAAGCGCGGCGGCAGCGACGAGCGCGTGCCGGCCGCGCAGTACCGAGATCGCAACAAGCTCGGTATCACCCTCGAGCTCAAAACTCCGCGCGGCATCGAGCTTTTCAAGGAGCTGGTTCGCCGCTCGGACGTCGTGACCGAGAACTTCAGCGTGGGCACCCTGGAGCGCCTCGGGCTCGGCTACGAGGCACTGAAGCGCGAGAAGCCCGACATCGTCTACGCCTCGATCACCGCGTTCGGCCAGCACGGGCCATATGCCGCCCAGCGCGGCTACGACATGCTCGCCCAGGCCATCAGCGGCTACATGAGCATCACGGGCTTTCCCGACGGGCCGCCGACCCGCTCGGGACAGTCGATCTCCGACTACTACGCCGGCATGCTCTGCGCCTTCAGCATCGTGTCCGCCCTGCACTACAGAAATCGCACCGGCCAGGGCCAGCACATCGATCTGGCGCTTCTGGACAGCCTGATCATCGCGCTCGACAACCTCGGCGAGCGCTACACGGTCGGCGGCGAGGTCCTCACGCGCGCGGGCAACGTGTCGTTCGGCGGCTCGAGCTCTGGCATCTATCCGACGACCGACGGCCACGTCGCGATCGCCGCCGGCGCCAGCGACGCCGTCTGGCGAAGGTTCTGCGAGATCATCGACCGCGGCGATCTAACGCGCGACGCCGGCTTCGCGACCGCCGCGGCCCGGCGCGACCGGCGCGATCAGGTCGCAGCGATCATCCAGGGCTGGACGAGCAAGCGAACCAAGTCAGCGGTCGTCGAGACGCTCGCCAACGGCGGCGTGCCCGCCGCCCCGGTCAACAACGTCGCGGAGATGGTCGCCGATCCTCAGGTGCAGGCCCGCGAAATGTTCATCGAGCGCGACCATCCGACCTACGGCCGCGTGAAGACCACGGGCACCCCACTCAAGCTCTCCGAAACCCCCGGCCGCGTGAAATGGCTCGCCCCCAACCCCGGCGAGCACAACGAAGAAGTCTTCATCAAAATGCTCGGCTACTCCAAAGACGACCTCGCCAAATGGACCGCCGAAGGCGTGATCTAGCGAACCACCGGGAAGCGCGGCCCATGAATGCGTTTCATTTCGACGCTTTGAAGCGAGTGACCTGAGGAAAAGCGAGAGCCGGCGAAGCGCGCCGAGATAGAGCCCCCGCCGCCGCGGGCCAGCGCACGCGTGCCGCGTGGTCCTCTCGACCCCCCCCCACTCCCACTCACCCCTCGTCCGCGCCGGGCATCGCTAGCCCCAAGGACACGCTACTTCAAAGGGACAAAGACCGAGACGCGAGCCTCGGGCCCAACCTCACGCGTAGCGTGCCCCTGCCCCGTCAAATCCTCGGCGATGAGGATGTCACCGACGCCAAGCCGGCGCACCGTGCCGTCGCCGATCTCGATGTCGACCGCGCCGGACAGCGTGAAAACCGCGTACCGCCCGGGCGCGTGGTGCCAGGGGTTCGAGCGCGTCGGCTCGAAACGGCGAACGACGATGCCCGTGCCGGGAATCAGCTCGCCGCTTTCCGACTTGTCGCCGCGCGGCTCGAGCTTGGGCACGATCTCCTGGAAATGCGACTTGCCGTCGGAACCGGTGTGGACGCGAATGATGGCCATGGGACCCTCCCGGCCGCGAAGGTAGCACCGCGGGAGAGCGCTCGGTCGCGATAGTATTAGGGCCACTAAAGGAGAGGAGAACGACATGCGCTTCGGCATCTTCACGAGCATGGGAGGCCAGACCTGGGCGGGCGTCCTGGATCTCTGGAAGCACCTGGAAAACACGCGCTGGGACATCGCGTGCGTGACCGATCACTTCATGCCCAACACGAAAGAGCGCGAGGGCGCCATGCTCGAGTCGTGGAGCACGTTGAGCGCGCTGGCGGCGCTCGTGCCGCGCATGCGGGTCGGCACGATCGTGCTCGGCAATACCTATCGCCATCCGGCCGTGGTGGCCAAGATGGCGGCGCAGGTCGACATCATCTCCGGCGGCCGCCTGCTGCTCGGGCTCGGGGCCGGCTGGCAGCAGAACGAGCACGAGGCGTACGGCATCCCGTTCTACACGATGCGCGAGCGGCTCGAGCGGCTCGACGAGGCCTGTCAGGTGATCCGCTCTTTGTGGAAGGAGCGCCGCACCTCGTTCGACGGCAAGTACTACAAGCTCTCCGACGCCCCGCTCGATCCCAAGCCCGTCCAGACGCCGCAGCCCGAGCTGATGATCGGCGGCGGCGGCGAGCGCGTGACGCTCAAGATCGTCGCCAAGCATGCTGACCACTGGAACTGCTGGGGCGGACCGCGGGTCCTCGAGCGCAAGGGCAAGATCCTCGACGACCACTGCTCGACGCTCGGCCGCGACCCCAAGAGCCTCAAGCGCTCTGCGAACATGGCGCTGCTAATTACGGACAAGAAAATCGAAGTGGACCAGCTCGCCGAGACGATCGCCAAGCGGATGGGCCGTCACGCGGCCGACGCGCGCGACACCTGCCTGGCCGGCACGCCCGATCAGATTCGTGAGCAGCTACACCAACTGAAAGCTGCGAGGGTCGACACGCTGTTCATTCCGAGCATGTTCCGGCCGATCGACGAGCTGCGGCGCGACCTCGACCGCTTCATCACGGAGATCGCGCCGGCATTCCGCTAGAGATGCCGCAGCCGCTCGCCGGACGGGTCCAGACGGTCCTGGGCGCGGTGGCGCCGGACGCGATCGGCGTCACCCTGCCCCACGAGCACCTGCTGATCGACTTCAAGGTGATGTTCGCCGAGCCGGCGGCGGCGAGCGACAAGGGCCGCGCGTGGGAGCCCGTGAGCCTGGCGAACCTCGGCTGGGTCCGCCAGAACTTCAACGCCAACCTCGACAACCTCCGGCTGCTCGACGAGCAGGTCGCCCAGGACGAGATCGCGCTCTTCAAACGGGCCGGCGGCCAGACCGTCGTCGATCCCACGCCGAAGACCCTCGGTCGCGATCCCCTGGCCCTGGCTCGCGTCGCCCGCGCTACCGGCCTCAACGTGGTCATGGGTGCCGGCTACTACGTGGGCGCGTCCCATCCGCCTGATATGGACCGCCGCACGGAGGACGAGCTGGCCCGGGAGATGATCGCCGACGTCACGACGGGTGTCGGCGACACCGGCGTGCGCTCCGGGCTCATCGGCGAGATCGGCACCACGCATCCGTGGACCGAGAACGAGCGCAAGGTGCTGCGCGCCGCCATCGCCGCCCAGCGGCAGACCGGCGCGCCGCTCATGATCCACCCCGGGCGCCACCCGGACATGCCCATGCAGCTCGCGGAGTTCGTCCAGAAAAACGGCGGCGATCTCTCGCGCACGATCATGTGCCACATCTGCCGCACGATCAGCGACATGCGCGCGGTGATCGACCTCGCCCAGACCGGCATCTGGCTCGAGTACGACCTGTTCGGGATGGAGAACTCGTACTATCCGTACAACCCGAGCTTCGACATGCCCAACGACGGCGGCCGCATGGCCCACGTGCTCGCGCTGATCGCCGCCGGCCGTCAGGATCAGATCCTGATGTCGCACGACATCGCGTACAAGACCTCGCTCGTGAAGTACGGCGGCTACGGCTACCACCACCTGCTCGTCAACGTGGTGCCTCGCCTGCGCGCCAAGGGCGTCGATGACCTTGGGCTCAGGCGGCTGCTCGTGGAGAATCCGGCCCGCGCCTTCGCCTTCGCCTGATCGGCGTCGGCCGACGCACCGGGCAGCTCGTGTGGCCGCTTCGCCGGGTCAGGCCCGGACGCGGAGCGACTTGGGGTCGTAGGGCGGCGCGAGCTGAGCGCGGGCGCGCCGACGCTCGCAGGCGATCTCGATCTCCCACCGGCCGCTCGTGACAAACGCCTCGGTCACACCGTCAGGATGGGAGACCCAGCCCAGTCCGACTGACCGGCCGACCGTGTGGCCGTAGGCGCCCGAGGCGATGCGACCCACGAGGGCGCCGTCGCGCCAGACGGGCTCGTCGTGATACAGGAGCGGCTCGGCGTCGTCCAGGACGAAGACCACGAGCCGTCGCGTGAGCGGCTTCTCGCGCTGGGCGAGCAGTGCGTCTTGCCCGATGAATGTGCCGCGCTTGTCCCAGCGGACCGCGAAGCCGAGCCCGGATTCGAGCGGCGTGTCCTCGCAGCCGAGATCATGCCCCCACGAGCGATATGCCTTCTCGATCCGCAGCGAGTCCATCGCGTGATAGCCGGCATGGCGGAGCCCGAGATCCTCGCCGGCCGCGACCACGGCGTCGTAGACACTGCCGGCGAATTCCGCGGCCACGTAGAGCTCCCAGCCGAGCTCGCCGACATAGGTGACCCGCGCCGCGCGCACGGGAGCCGAGGCGAGCCAGATCTCCCGCGACGAGAGGAACGGGAACGCGGCGTTCGACAGATCGGCGTCGGTCAATCGAGCCAGGAGCTCGCGCGAGCGCGGACCCATCACGCCCAGCACCGCTTCGCTCGAGGTGACGTCGGTGAGGACGGCCCGCGACTCGCCGAGATGGCGCCGGATCCAGTGGGCGTTGTGCGTGGAAGCCGCCGCGCTCGTCACGATCATGAACGTGTCGGCCGCGAGCCTGGTGACGGTCAGGTCCGCCTCGATGCCGCCGCGCGCGTTCAGCATCTGCGTGTAGACGAGCCGGCCGGGCGCCACATCGACGTCGTTGGCACAGAGCCGCTGGAGCACGGCGAGCGCGTCGGGGCCCTCCAGCCGGAGCTTGCAGAACGAGGATTGATCGAAGAGGCCGACGGCTTCGCGCACGGCGCGGTGCTCCTCGGCCGCGCACGGAAACCAGTTCTGACGCCCGTAGCTGTAACGGTAGGCCGGCTCCATCCCGGGTTTCGCGTACCAGTTGGCGCGCTCCCAGCCCATCACGACGCCGAAACACGCGCCGTGGCCGGCGAGCCGGTCGTGGAGCACGCTCTTGCGGACGCCGCGCGAGGTCACCGGCTGCAGGAACGGCCAGTGCATCGCGTAGAGCGCGCCGACCATCTCGACGGTGCGGTCGCGCAGATAGCGCGCGTTGCCCTGGAAGGGCGCCACGCGCCGGACATCGACGTCCCAGAGATCCATCGGCGGCTCGCCGCCCACGATCCACTCGGCCACCGCGCGGCCCGCGCCGGCGCCCGAGGCGATGCCGATCGAGTTGAACCCGGCCGCGACGTAGAAGCCCTTGCACTCCGGCGCCTCGCCCAGGAGATAGCGCCCGTCAGGCGTGAAGCTCTCGGGGCCGTTGACGTGGCGCCGCACCGGCGCCGTCTCGATCGCGGGGATGCGGATGATCGCCTGCTCCATCAGGACCTGGAAGTGCTCCCAGTCCTCGGGCAAGAGCGAGAAGCTGAAATCGGACGGGATGCCGTCCATCCCCCAGGGCTTCGCGACCGGCTCGAAGCCGCCCATGAGCAGGCCGCCGACTTCCTCGCGCACGTAGATGTAGCCGTCGGTGTCGCGCAGCACCGGCAGGTCCGGCGTCACGCCGGCCATCGGCTCGGTCACGATGTAGAAGTGCTCGGAGGCGTGCAGCGGGACTATGACTCCGGCCATCCGGCCGACGTCGCGCGCCCACATCCCCGCGCAGTTCACGACGGCCTCGCACGCGACCTCGCCGTGGCTCGTCGAGACGCCGGCGACGCGTCCGTTGTGGACGCGGATGCCCGTGACCGCCACGTTCTCGAGCACGGTCGCGCCACCCTGACGCGCGCCCTTCGCCAGCGCGAGCGTGGTGTCGATCGGGTTCGTGCGCCCATCGCGCGGCAGCCACAAGGCGCCGACCAGGTCGTCGGTGCGCATGAGCGGCCAGCGGCGCCCGGCCTCGGCCGGCGTGATCACCTCGACGTCCACATCGAAGCAGCGCGCCATCGACGCCAAACGCTTGAGCTCGTGCATGCGCTCGGCGTTCCGCGCCAGGCTCAAGCTGCCCGGCCGCCGGAAGCCCGTGGCCTGGCCGGTCTCGGCCTCGAGCTTCTCGTAGAGGTCGCCGCCGTACTTGGCCAGCCGCGTGAGGTTCTGGGTGGCGCGCAGCTGGCCGACAAGACCGGCGGCGTGCCACGTGGTGCCGCAGGAGATGTCGCGGCGCTCGAGCAGGAGCACGTCGCGCCAGCCGAGCTTCGTCAGATGATAGGCGACGCTGCAGCCGGCGATACCGCCGCCGATGACGACGACCCTTGCATGGGACGGAAGCGAGCCGGCCACGCCTTAGCCGAGCTCGCCCAGACGTGCCGCGCGCATGCCGGGGCTAGGGCCCCTCGTCGCCGGGTGTCGGGATGTTCCGCGGCGGGAATTCCCGGTAGGCGTACCGCGCGAGCACGTCCTCGCGCAGCTCGATGCCGAGCCCCGGCGTGGTCGGGACCGTCAGATAGCCCTGCTCGACCTTGAACGGCGTGACGGCGACCTCGGCGGCACGCGCATCGAAGTTGACGAAGTATTCAGTGATCAGGAAATTCGGGATCGCGGCGGACACTTGCAGGGTGGCCGCGAGCCCGACGGTGGTGCTGTTGTAGTTGTGGGGCGAGACGACCACGTGGTAGGCCTCGGCCATCGCCGCGATCTCGCGAAGCTCCTCGATGCCGCCCACGTTGCACACGTCGGGGTTGATGATGTCGGCGGCGCGGCGCTCGAACACCTCGCGGAACTCGAACCGCGTGTAGAGCTCCTCGCCGGTGACGATCGGCATCCGGATCTCGCGCCGGCACTCGGCCAGGGCGCCGAGATCCCGCGCCGACACCGGCTCCTCGTACCAGAACGGATCGAACGGCTCGAGCATCCGCGCGACCCGCACCGCGTGCATCGGCGCCAGCCGCCGGTGCACCTCGATCAGGAGATCGACCTTCGGGCCAACCGCATCGCGCACGGCGCGAACGGTCTCGACCACCTGGCGCTCGGCGTCGCGCGTGATGTGGGTGCGCCACGGTCCGGGGAACGGATCGAACTTGAGCGCGGTGAAGCCGCGCGCGATCGTCTCTTTGGCCTTCGCCGCGTACGCCTCGGGGCTCTTGGCGCCCGAGTACCAGCCGTTCGCATAGACGCGGATCCGCTCGCGGCACGGGCCGCCGAGCAGGCTCACGACCGACACGCCCAGCCGCTTGCCGGCCAGGTCCCAGAGCGCCTGTTCGAGCCCGCTCACGGCGCTCCAGAAATCCATCGCGCCCCGCTTGCTGGCGAAGTCGTGGTACGCCCAGTGGGTGAAGTGGCGAATCTGGCCGGCGTCGCGCCCGATCAGATAGCGCGCGAGCTGCCGCACGTGGGCCACGATCGACTGATCGCGATCGGCCTGCGTGTAGCATTCGCCCCAGCCGTGCAGGCCGTCGGACGTCTCGACCTTCACGAAGAGCCAGTTCTTGCCGTAGCCCGGGTCGACGACGAACGGCGTGACGGCCGTCACCTTCATAGTGCCGATCTCCCTCGTCTTGGCGTAGCCTCTAGGGCGTGGACCCAAAGATACGAGTGTGGGTGGTGTTCGGCAAGGGGCCGAAGCTCGGCCGCGGCCGCGCGCAGCTGCTCCAGCTGATCGACGAGCGCGGGTCGCTCCGGCAGGCCGCCGCGGAGTTCGGCATCTCCTATCGCAACGCGTGGGGCTATCTGCAAGAGCTGGAGCGCGCGGCGGGCTTCAAGTTCGTCGAGCGAAAGCCCGGCGGCGGTCCACGCAGCGGTATGCGGCTGACCGTCGCCGGGCGAGACTTCCTCGCGCGCTATCAGAAATTCCGGCTGGGCCTCGAGGCGGCGAGCCTTCGCCAGTTCATGCGCGCGTTCCGGGGTCGAGACGGGAAGACCGGGACGCGATCGCCAGCGCGATCCGCTCGGGAGAGAGCGGCAAGTGGGTGAGCCGCACCCCGGTCGCGTCCTCGATCGCGTTCGCGATCGCGGCCGGCGCCGGCACGATCGGCGGCTCGCCCACGCCGCGCGCGCCGAACGGGCCGTGCGGGGCGGGCTTCTCGACGATGATCGTCTCGATGTTCGGCAGGTCGGCCGACGTGAGCTTCCTGTAGTCCAGTAGGCTCGGGTTCGTCAGCCGTGCCTTGTCGTCGTACATGAGCGCCTCGGTCAGCGCCATGCCGAGGCTCTGGACGGCGCCCCCCTGCATCTGGCCCTCGATCTGGGCCGGGTTGATCGCCTTGCCGACGTCCTGAGCGACGACGAAGTTGTGCAGGGTGACCTCGCCGGTGTCGGGATCGACCTCGATCTGCGCGAGCTGGGCACAGAACGCCGGCGCTTGGACCGAGAAGGCCGGGTGGCTCGCGCCGATCACCGGCTCTACCTTCGACATGTAGAGATTGCCCTTCTTGCCGATCGACGCGAGCGTGATGCCCTTGTCCGGCACGCCGCGCACGGTCACCTTGCCGTCCTCGATCTCCAGGTCGTGCACCGAGGCCTCGAGCTCCTTGGCGGCGATCTCGAGCGTCTGCTTGCGCGCGATCTCGGCGGCCTGGATGACCGCGACGCCGACCGTGTACGTGGTCTTGCTGCCGGCGCTGAGCCCGGTGACTGGCGCCACGTCGGTGTCGCCGGTCGTGATCTTCACCTTGTCGATGTCGACGCCGTACGCCGTCGCGGCGATCTGTGCCAGCGCGATGTTGGTGCCAGCGATGTCGACCTGGCCGGTCATCACCTGCAGCGTCCCGTCCGGATTGAGCCGCACGGTCGCGCCGGTCGGCTGAAGACCGCCGAGCCAGCCGCCGAGCGAGATGCCCGTCCCGCGGAGCTTGCCGTCCTTCGCGCTGGCCTTCCACGCCGCGCGCTTCTTCCAGATCGGGTGCTCGGCGAGCCGCGTCAGCACCTCGACGGCGCCGTTGCTGAGCCACGGCTGGTTGTTGGCCATCTTGTCGCCTTCACGCTGCATGTGGCGCAAGCGGAACTCGACCGAATCGACGCCGAGCTTCTTGGCCATCTGCTCCATTTGCGAATCGATCGCGAAGATCGTCTGAGGCGCGACCGGCGCGCGATAGGCGGCGATGCTCGGCTTGTGCGTGAGGACCTCGAAGCCCTTCACGTCGAAATTCGGGAACAGGTAGAGGCTCGCGAGGAACACGCCCGCCACCGCGAGCACGGCGCCGGAATACGCGCCGGATTCCAGGATCGCCTCGGCCTCGATCGCCATCAGGGTGCCGTCGCGCTTGGCGCCGGTCTTCATCTTAATGATGACCTGCGGCGCGGGCATCCCGGCCTCGAGCTCTTCCTTCCGGGTCATGACATAGCGGACGGGGCGATTGGTGGCCTTCGCCAGCACGGCCGTGATCGGCTCGCAGAGCGCGCGGATCTTCCCGCCGAAACCGCCGCCGCACTCCATCGGGATCACCTTGATGCGGTTCTCGGGCAGCTCGAGCACGTCGGCCACTTCCGAGCGCGTGTTGAACGAGCCCTGCGTGCTCGCCCACAGGGTCAGGTTGCCGGAGCTGTCCCACTGGGCCAGGACCGCGTGCGGCTCCATGTAGCCCTGATGGACCATCGGGACGCGGTACGTGTTCTCGATCACCACGTCGGACTCGGCGAAGGCCTTCGCGACGTCGCCGCGCTGCAGCCGCGCCTGCTGCGAGATGTTGACGGCCTTCGAGGGCTTGGCCTCGGTCGACACGCCCGCGACGCTGCCGTGGGCCTGCGCCTCGCTGGTGTCGGCCTCGGTGCCGAGCTCGGCGACGGGCGGCGCGCCGGGCTTCATCGACTCGAGCGGATCGGCGGCGACCGGCAGAACCTCGTACTGCACGTCGATCAGGTCGAGCGCTTCCTCGGCGATCGCGATCTCGTCGGCGGCCACGGCCGCAACCGGCTGGCCCGCGAACACGACGCGGTCGATCGCCAGCACGGCGTGCGCACGCGTCGGCGCCTTCTTCTTGAGCTGCGGGATGTCGGCGGCGGTCACCACCGCGCGCACGCCCGGCAGCGCTTTCGCTTTGCTCACGTCGATGCGGACGATCTTGGCGTGGGCGTGCGGGGACCTTAGTAATTTGGCGTGCAACAGGCCGCGCGGGCTGAGGTCGGCGACGTACTGCACCTGGCCGGTGACCTTGTCGGGCCCATCAGGACGCGGGATCGAGAGGCCGATGCCCTTGACGTCGCGCGTGGTCTTCATCACGGTGGACATGCGTCAGCTCCTCCGGCCGGCGCTCGCGCCGGCGGCCTCGGTGATCGCGGCCAGCATCTTCGTGTAGCCCGTGCAGCGGCAGAGGTTGCCGGCGATCCCGTAGCGAATCTCTTCTTCGGTCGGGCGCGGATTCTCCTCGAGGAGCGCCGCGGCGGCCATCACCACGCCGGGGATGCAGAAGCCGCACTGGGGCACGCCGTGCTTGACGAACGCCTCCTGCACCGGGTGCAAGGCGCCGGGCTTGCCGAGCCCTTCGATCGTGCGCACGTTGTGGCCGCGGGCCTGCATCGCCAGCAAAAGACAGCTGGCGATCGGCTTACCGTCGAAGTGAACGGTGCACGCGCCGCAGTCGCCGGTGCCGCAGCCTTCCTTCGGCCCGGTCAGCCCCATCCGCTCCCGGAGCGCGTCAAGGAGAGTGTCCCAGGGTTGGACGAGCGTCTCGGTCGGCTCGTCGTTCACCGTGCAGCTCAGAACCTGCTTGGCCAAAGCTCTTCTCCTCGGATTGGTCTAGGCGCTCGCGCGGGCGAGCGCGGTAGTCAGCGTGCGACGGGTCAGGACGCGAACGAGATGGCGGCGGAAGTCAGCGGAGCCGCGCTGATCGCTGATCGGCTTCGCGGCCTCGAGCGCCAGGTCGGCTGCGCGCGCGATGCGTTCCGGTGTCACGGGCTGGCCTTCCAGCGCTTGCTCGGCCGCCGTCGCGCGGAGCGGCACCGGCGCCACCGCGGCCAGCGAGATCCGCGCCTTCGTGCACACGCCATTGCTTCCGAGCGTGAGCTGCGAGGCGACGCCGACGACGGCGATGTCCAGCTCGCGTCGCGGCGTGTGCCGCACGTAGTTGCCGCCGCTGCGCGGTCCAGGGTTGGGCACGGCCAGCTCGAGCAGGAGCTCGTCCGGGGCCAGCACCGTGCGCCGCACACCCGTGAAGAACGCCGCGATCGGCACCCGGCGCTCGCCTTTCGGTCCGGTGATCACGGCCTCGGCGTCGAGGGACAGGAGCGGCGGCGCCATGTCCGCCGACGGCGCGGCGTTGCAGAGATTGCCGCCGAGCGTGGCCAGGTTGCGGACCTGTACGGAGCCGACGAGCGCACCGCTCTCGGCCAGCGCGAGGTAGTGCCCGCGTACGGCCCGATCCAGCTCGAGCGTGCGGGCCGTCACCGCGGAGCCGATCCGGATCCCCTGGCCGTTGCCCGCCTCGATGGCGCGCAGCCGCGGGATTCCGGAGAGGTCGATCACGCGGGCGGGCTTGAGCACTCCGTTCTTCATTTGCGGCACCAGGTCGGTACCGCCGGCGATCACTCTGGATTCGCCGCCGCCTTGGGCGAGGGCTTTGACGCAAGCTTCTACGCTCTCAGGAAGGACGAGCTCGAATCGTCGCACGCAAGGTCTCCTCGCGATGTTTGGTGTACCTTAGCACATCGTCCGGCAGCCCATCATCTGGGCCCGCCGCCGAACCTCGGGGCGAATACGGGACGGAGGAGACACCATGCGCATCGGTTTCATCGGGCTGGGCAACATGGGCGGGCCGATGGCCCTCAACGTTCTCAAGGCCGGCCACACGATGGTCGTCACGGATCTGCGCCACGAGCTGGCCAAGCCTCACATCGACCTCGGCGCCAAATGGGCCGACACGCCCAAGGCCGTCGCTCAGGCGAGTGAGATCGTCTTCACCTCCCTGCCCGGGCCCCGCGAGGTCGAAGCCGTCGCGCTCGGCGCCAACGGCGTGCTCGAGGGCGCCGCGCGCGGCACGGTCTACATCGACCTCTCCACGAACTCGGCCACCTTGATCCGCAAGATCCACAAGATCTGCGCCGAGCGCGGCGTCGACGTGCTCGACGCCCCCGTCAGCGGCGGCGTGCCCGGCGCGCGCTCGGGCAAGCTGGCGGTGCTGGTGGGCGGTGACGAGGCGCTCTACAAGCGCGTCAAGCCGGTGCTCGACGCGATCGGCGACAAGGTGACGTGGGTCGGCGTAATCGGCTGCGGGACGGTCGCCAAGCTCGTGCACAACATGGTCTCGGCCGCCTCGCGCATGGCCATCGCCGAGGGCATGACGCTCGGAGTGAAGGCGGGCGTGGCCCCCGAGGTGCTGCTGGACGCGCTGGCGAAGAGCTCGTTCGGCCAGGGCCGCGTGCTGAAGGACATGATTCCGAACACGGTATTCCCCGGCGCGTTCGACGACGTGAACTTCGCGCTCCGGCTCTTGCGCAAGGACGTCGGCCTGGCGACCGAGCTCGGACGCGAATATCACGTGCCGATGATGATCGCGGCGCTCGCCGAGCAGCAGCTCGAGGAGGCGCTCGGGCGCGGATGGGGCGACAAGGACTCGATGACGTTCTTCAAGCTTCAGGAAGAGCGCGCCGGCGTCGAGATCCGCACGAAGAAGCGGGGCAGCTGATCATGCCCGACGCGCTCGACGCGATCCTCGAGTCGAAGGACGCCGAGCGGCTGGCGACGGGCTTCGTCTTCACCGAGGGCCCGCTCTGGCACCCCGACGGCTTCTATTATTTCGTCGACATCCGCCGGAGCAACCTGCACAAGCTCACGCCCGGCAAGGAGCCAGAGCTCGTGCGCTCGAACACCGGCGAGGGCAACGGCACCACGTTCGACCTGCAGGGCCGCCTCGTGATCTGCGAGGGCGGCAACCGCCGGGTCACCCGCTGGAACGGCATCCACAGCGAAGTGCTGATGGACCGCTACGAGGGCAAGCGGCTGAATCGCCCGAACGACGTCGTCTGCAAATCCGACGGAAGCATCTACTTCACCGATCCGGGCCTGCGCGTCCCGCTGGCCGAGCGCGAGCTGCCGACCGCCGGCGTCTATCGGATCGCGCCCGACGGCAAGACCTCGCTCGTCGCCGACTGCGAGTATCCCAACGGCCTCGCGTTCTCGCCGGACGAGCGCATTCTGTATGTCGCCAACACGCGCTGGACGCAGTACATCCACGCGCTCGAGATCGATCCGGACGGCAAGCTGATCCGCCGGCGCATCTTCGCCGACATGTCGTCCGGCGAGACCGACGGCGTGCCCGACGGCATGAAGGTCGACGCCGAGGGCCGCGTGTTCTGCACGGGCCCGGGCGGCACGTGGGTGTTCGCGCCCGACGGCACGCGTCTGGGCATCATCAGGACGCCCGAGGTGCCCGCGAACTGCGCGTTCGGCGGCCCTGACCTCAAGACCCTGTTCCTCACCGCCCGCACGTCCGTCTACGCCTTGCGCGTCAAGGTGCCGGGCCGGCCGCACCCCTGGTACAGTCTTCGCTCGAAGCGATAACAGGAGCCCGGAGAGGATGACGATCAATTTCGGAACGTTTCTCTTGATGCAGTCGCCGTCCGCGCGGTCCTCGCAGGAGATCTATTCGCGCGGGGTCGAGATCGCCCAGGCGGCCGAAGAGCTCGGGTTCGGCAACGTCTGGCTCGCCGAGCATCACTTCTCGACCTACGGCTATCTCTCGCGTCCGGCTCAGCTGGCGACGTACATCGCGGCGAAGACGACGCGCATCCGCGTCGGGACTGCCGTCATCGTCGTGCCGCTCCACCATCCGCTGGTGATCGCGGAGGAGATCGCGACCCTGGACCTTTTGGCCGGCGGCCGTCTCGACGTCGGTCTCGGGCGCGGCTATCAGCCGTACGAGTTCGAGCGCTTCGGGCTCGAGCTCGAGAGCGGCCGCGCGCGCTGGGAAGAGTCGATCGATATTCTCTTGAAGAGCTTCGAAGGCCGGCCGTTCAGCTATGAGGGCAAGCTCTTCAAGATCCCGGAGACGATGGTGTTCCCGCAGACGCTCCAGAAGCCGCGTCCGCCGATCTGGATCACGGCGCAGAGCCCGGAGTCGGTCGAGGCGGCCGTGCGCCGCGGCTTCAACGTGCTCACCGGCGGTTTCGGCGTCCCCATCGAGCGCATGGCCGAGTTCCGGCGGCTGTTCGACCGGTTGGTCGGCGAGTTCAAGCCGTCGCAGCCGCTGCGGGTCGGCGTCCAGCGCGCGGTCTACGTGGCCGACAGCGAGGCCGACGCGCGCGCCGCCGCCGAGGAGGCGCGCTGGAACATGCGCGTGACGCTCTCGCTGCGCAATCAGTACGAGCGCGTCGAGCAGGGCCGCGCGATTCCGGTGCCGGCGCCGAAGGAGCCCGACACCGACGACCTACTCGATCGCTTCCTGATCATCGGCACGCCGGACACGGTAATCCGACAGATCAAGCGGGTCGAAGCGATGGTCGGCATCACCCACTTCAACTGCAGCTTCTGGTTCGGCGATCTCGAGCACGCGCGCGTGATGAAGTCGATGGAGCGCTTCGCGCGCGAGGTCCTGCCCGCGTTCAGGTAGTTGGGCCGATGCCGCGCGCTCGCGTTCGGTTAGACTCGCGGCAAATGTCCCCCCCCGAGGTGCACATGCGGCTGATCGGGTTTCTTCTCACTTTCGGCCTCGTGCTCGGGTCCCCCGCTACGGAGGCGCAGCAGCCGGGCAAAGTCGCGCGGCTCGCCGTCCTTCTGTTCGGGACGCCCGCCAGCGATCCCAACCTGGCCGCGTTCGTCGCGGGTCTTCGCGATCTCGGATACGTCGAACACCGGAACCTGGTGCTCGAGTACCGCTCTGCCGAGGGCCGCCCTGAGCGAGGCCGCGAGTTGGCGCTCCAGGTCGCGTCGCTGAAGCCTGACGTGATCGTGGTTCTCGGCGGCGACATGGTGCCCTTCGTTAGACAGGCGACGAGCACGATTCCGATCGTCATGCTGACCAGTCAGGACCCCGTGCAGGCCGGGGTGGTCGCTAGCTTCGCACGACCCGGCGCCAATCTGACCGGCGTCGCGTTCGTTTCTTCGGAGACGGCTGGCAAACGGCTGCAGTTCCTGAAGGAAGCGGTCCCCTCCCTGACGCGCGTCGCGGTGCTCTGGAACCCCAATCATCCCGACGGCGAGTATCGCGACATCGAGACGGCCGCGCGGCGCCTCGGCATCCAAGTTCAATCGCTCGAAGTCAGGCGGCCCGAAGAATTCGACGAAGCTTTTCGATCGGCGACTCGCGCACGGGCCGAGGCGTTAATGGTCGTCTCGTCGCGATTCATGAACCTCAGCCGTTCCCGGATTCTCGAGTTCGTGAGCAAGCAGCGGATGCCCCTCGTGACGGGATGGGGACCGTGGGTGCACATGGGAGGCTTCCTGAGCTACGGGCCCGATCTCGATGCTCTCGTGAAACGCGCTGCAGCCCACGTCGACAAGATCCTCACGGGCACGAAGCCCAGCGATTTGCCTGTCGAGCAGCCCACCAAGTTCGAGCTGGTAATCAATCTCAAGACCGCGAAGGCGCTCGGCCTGACGATTCCGCAGTCCCTCCTGGTGCGGGCCGACCAGGTAATCGAGTAGCCAGAGCTCGATGCGCGGCGGGTCCGCAACGCTGGCGTGCGCGCCGCAATCGTTGCGCGGCTACACGGTCGTGCCCTACCCGCCCCAAACGTCGTGCGCGACCTCCAGGGCCAGACCGAGCTTTCTCTTCTGATCGTCGACGGTGACCTTGTTGCCGTGGTGCGTGCTCGAGAAGCCGCACTGCGGGCTCAGACAGAGGTTCTCGAGCGGGACGTATTTCGCAGCCGCCTCGATGCGGCGCTTGAGGTCGTCCTTCGACTCGAGCGTCGGCACCTTGGAGCTGATCAGACCCAGGACCACCTTCTTGCCCTTGGGCACGAATCTGAGCGGCTCGAAGCCGCCCGCGCGGTCGCTGTCGTACTCGAGAAAGAACGCGTACACGTTGAGTCGGGTAAAGACGGTCTCGGCGACGGGATCGTAGCCGCCGCTCGCCATCCACGTGCTCTTGAAGTTGCCGCGGCACGTGTGGATCGCCACGGTGACGTCGCGCGGCACGTCGCGGATGGCGGCGTTCACCTGGTCCGCGTAGAGCCCGGGGAGCCGCGCCGGATCGTCGCCGAGCTTCGTCACCTGCTCGCGCACCTTCGGGTCGCACATCATGGCGACGGTGGTGTCGTCGATCTGCAGATAGGTGCAGCCCGCCTGGCATAGCGCGCCAAGCTCCTCGCGATAGGCGCGGGTCAGATCCGCCCAGAACTCGTCGAGGTCGGGATAGGTGGCCTTGAGCGTCGGCCGGTCGCCGCGAGCGTGCAGCATGACCGGCGACGGCAGGCAGAACTTGGCCGTGCGCGTGGTGGCCGATTTCAAGAAGGTGAAGTGATCGAGCATGCTCGGCCGCGTGCGCCGGATCTTGCCGGTCACTTTCATGAGCGGCGGCTGCTCGTCGGCGCCGACGAAATTGACGCCGAAGCTCTGTGTCGAGGTCTCCACGCCGTCGAAGCCGCGCAGGAAATCGATGTGCCACCAGTCGCGCCGGAACTCGCCGTCGGTGATCGACTGAAGCCCGACCGATTCCTGCAGCGCGACGGCGCCGCGGATCGCCTGGTCCTCGGCGGCGCGCAGCGGGGCGCGATCGATCGCGCCCCGCGCAGCACGGGCGCGTGCGTCCCTGAGCTCGGGCGGGCGCAGCAGGCTGCCCACGTGGTCTGCGCGAAACGGCGGTCTGGCTGCTGTGCTCATCGGTCCCTCCCTACGCCCCGCGCTACCAGGCCAGCGCGTACGTCGGGCGGCGAGGATCGGCGCCGGCCGCCAGCACACCGGTCTGCGGATCGCGGCGCGTGACGACCGCGCCGATACCGCATGCGCCGGCTTCGATGATCTCGTGGCCGAGCGCTCGGAGCTCGGCGCGCGTCCGTTCCGGAATGCCGGGCTCGACGTTCAGCTGGCCCGGCTTGTACGCGCGCGGCCAGAAGGAATTGACCAGGGTCTGCGTCGAGAAGCGCGGCGCCTCGACGGCTTGCTGCGGGTTCATGCCGAAGACCAGCAAGTTCAGGACGAGCTGCAGATCGGCCTGGCTCTGGTCGTCGCCGCCGGGACAGCCGACGGTCGTGGTCGGCACACCACCTTCGCAGATCAGGTAGCTCACGAGCGTCGTCCGCGGCCGCTTGCCCGCTCTGAGCCCGTTGGGATGGTCGTCCTCGAGCACGAACATCTCGCTGCGCGTGCTGAGCGTGCAGCCGAGCTCGGGCGAGAAGGCCGACTTTCTGAACACGCCGCCGCTCGGCGTGAGACAGATCATGTTGCCCTCACGGTCGATGGCCGCGATGTGCGTGGTGCCGTCGGCGGCCGCCGGTGCCTCACTTGCGTGGGCGCCTGTCCGCGCGCCGGCCGGCCGCGGCGTCACGCCGGTGCGCCGCGGATCGCCCGGCGCCGGCGCCTCGCGGGTCGCGCGATCGGTACGGATCAGCGCCGCGCGCTCCTTGAGGTAGGCGGGATCGAGCAGATCGCCGATCGAGGCCAGCGCGTCATCGCGGTCGCCGTAGTAGCGCTCGCGGTCGGCGAACGCGAGCTTGAGCGCTTCCGAGACGACGTGAATGTACCGCGCGGAGTTGTGGCCGAACGCGCGCAGATCGAACGCCGCCAGCATGCCGAGCGCCTGCATCAAGACAGGGCCCTGCGTCCACCCCGACTGCCCCAGGATCTCGCGGCCCGCGAACGTGGTCCGGAGCGCCGGCTCGAGCCGCGCACGGTAGCCGGCCAGATCGGATGCCCGCAAGAGCCCGCCGACGCGCTCGGAAAACGCGCCGATCGTGGCGGCGATGTCTCCGCGGTAGAACCGCTCGCGCGCCGCCCCGATCCCGGCCGTGCGGTGGCCGCGCGATTTCGCGTCCGCCTCGATCAGCCGCCTGAGCGTCGCGCCCAGCGCGGGCTGGACGAAGAGCTCGCCCACCTCCGGCACGCGCCCGCCTGGATAGAACACCGCGGTGCCGCCGGGCGGATAGATGTCGAACTGGCTGCGCGTTTCGGGAATCGCGAGCAGGCCGTGCATGTACTCGTACATCGGAAATCCGTGCTCGGCGTAGTGGACGGCCGGCGCGAGCACCTCGCTCACGCTCCGGGTGCCGTGGGTTTCCAGCAAGGTCAAGTACGCGTCGACAGCCCCCGGCACCGTGAACGACAGATGCGCGTCGGCGCCCGGACCGGTCGGAATGCGGTCGAGCTTGCGTCCGCGGAAGAAGCTCACGGTGGCAAGCGACGGCGCCGTGCCCTGCCCGCTCAGCGCAAGCGTCTCGCGCGTTCGCGCATCGTGAACGAGCGCCACGCACTCGCCGCACAGCGTGTACGACGCGGTGGGCTCGACGACCGCAGCGGCGAACCCGGCGGCCACGGCCGCATCGAACGCGTTGCCCCCCGAGAGCAGCATGCGCATGCCGGCCATCGAGACGAGCGGGTGGCCTCCTGTGACAACGCCTTGCGTGCCCGAAACCACGGGACGCGTCGTCGTCCTGTCCGCGGCGTGATGCTCGAGCTCGTGGATCCGTCCGGCCGGCGTGCTCATCGTTCACCTCGTTGTGCGGGCTGAGGGCATGATAGCTCTCACGGCAGCAGATCGCTGACAGGGATCTGGATGGTCGGGGCGGCGAGCGCCGACACGTGCTCGGTCGAACCAAGCACGTCCACGAAGGCGTAGTCCCATCCGTACGGCGCCGACGGCTCCGGCGCCGGCTGGCGCCGCACCTCGAGCACGCGATCGATCAGATTGACGATCCAGTACTCGGGGCGTCCGGCACGGGCATAGAGGCTCGCCTTGTGCTCGCGATCGAAGGCGAGGCTCGAGACCGCGACCTCGACGACGAGCGCGGGCTCGACCGGATGCGAGGCCGCGAAGTCGCGAACGCCGCCGCGCACGACCGCCACGTCGGGCTCCGGCTCGGACGCATCATCGAGCGCGATCGGCGCCTGCGTGCGAACGGACCAGCCCTGGCCGAAGGCGCGCGCGAGCGCCTGCTCGACGAGCATGATCGCGGTGTAGTGCAGCGAGCTCTGCGGCTCGGACACGAGCAGGAGGCCGTCGATCAGCTCGACTCGATCGCCGGGCTCGAACACGCCCCGGTCCACGAGCCGCTCGTATTCGACACGCCTCCAGCGCTTGAGCTGGGGAATCGATCCGGGCATGAGCCAGTCTAGTGATCCTCGGCGTCAGCCGTCAATGTCGCCGATGGGCGGCACCGACTTGCTCGACGCCGGAGCTTCTCGGCTGGGCTATGCGCGACGGTAGATCGGACCCCGGCCCGCCACACGGGTGAGATCCGGCAGCGCCGCCGGCTCGATCCGATGGCCACGCGGCTGCACCGGTCCGGGCTCGAGCCCGAGTCGCATCGTGGTTGCAGGGTGGCTGTAGAAGCCGTCGTACGCGTGGCGCACGAGCGCGTCGAACGCCTGGGGGTCCGAGCTCTCCACGCGGCGGAGCACATCCTCACGCTCGGCGACACTGAGCCGCTTGAAGGCGCGCGCACCATCGCCTGGAGCCGCAAGGTCGATGGCGTCGAGCGCGCGCGACAGCAGCGCGCCGGCCTGGGCGGACGCGTCGGCGATCGCCACAACATGATCGAGCGCCAGCGCTCCGCTTTCCGGAAATCCCTCCCCGGCCGGTACGAGCGTGTCGAGCACGGCAATCAGCAGCGAATGCTGCTTCGCCAGAAGTCGCTGCCGACTCACGAGCGCCTCCGGATCATCCGGTCGGCGACGTAGAGCGCTACCGCCTGGATCGTCGAAGTCGGGTTCACGCCGGCGCTGGTCACCATGACGCTTCCATCGACGACGTAGAGATTCGGCACGTCGTGGCAACGGCCCTCGCCGTCGACGACCGACGTCGCCGGGTCCGTGCCCATCCGCGCGGTCCCCATCAGATGCCAGCCGCCCGCACGCAGCAGCGGATTGAACGACACCTGCCGCGCGCCGGCCGCCTGCAGCGCTTCGCCGGCCCGCGCGATACCGTGATCGAGCATGCGCCGGCTGTTGTCGCTGAGCGTGTACGACACGCGCGGCGCCGCAATGCCGTTACTGTCCACCAGCGTGGGATCGAGCTCGACGCGGTTGTGCGCCTCCGGCAAGTCCTCGCCGATGATCGCGACCGTGATCGTGCGGTCGAAGCGCTCGGCGTACGCGCGCCGGTGCTCCTGGCCCCAGGGCACGCGGTCGCCGACCGAGCCGCCGTTGGCCGAGGCAATCGGCGAGAGCCCGCGGGCGACCTGGAACGAGTAGCCGCGCACGAAGCCCCGCGAGAGGTCGGTCTCGTAGAACTCCTGGCTGATGATGCTGCAGCCGATCGGGCCGCGGTGGCCGCCGAGCGCGTGCTCGAAGACACCGCGCACCATCGCGTACGGATGGAACATCAGATTTCGACCGACGAGCCCGCTGCGATTGGCCAGACCCTCGGGAAAGCGCGCGGACCGCGAGTTCAGGAGCAGCCGAGGCGTGCCGATGCCGTTGGCGGCCAGCACCACCGCCCGCGCCTTCTGGAGGCGCTCGCGGCCGTCGCGATCGTAGTAGATGGCGCCGTCGGCCAGGCCGTCCGGCCCCACGGTAATCTCGCGCACCCGCGCGCGGGTGATCAATCGCGCGCCGGCCGCCAGCGCCTTGGGCCAGTAAGTGATGTCCGTGCTCGCCTTGGCGCCGATCGGACAGCCGAGATCGCACGGGCCGCAGTTCACGCAGGCGCGCCGGCCGTCGTAGTCGCGCGTCAGGATCGCGCTGTCCGAAGGCCACCAATGCCAACCCAGCTTGTCGAAGCCGCCGGCGATCGTGACGCCGAGCGTGTCGAGCGGGATCGGCGGCGTCTGTCGCGCGGACTTCGGCGGATACGCGGGGTCGCCGGTGAGGCCGGCGACGCCCATCATGCGATCGTTCAGGTCGAAGTAGGGCTCGAGCGTTGCGTAGTCGACCGGCCAGTCGTCGGCGACGCCGTCGAGGCTCCGCACGCGAAAGTCCGACGGTCGAAAGCGCGGGAAATGCGCGCTCCAGTGGATCGTGCTCCCGCCGACCGCGTTGTACATGAGCGGCGAGATGGCCGAGGCCTGGTCGTTGACCGGATAGTCCTGCGGCAGCCCGCGCACGTTGGGCTCGGCGCTCCAGTCGGTGTGCCGGTGAAGCTCCCAGTCGGCCTGCCAGTGCGGATAGTCGTGCGGCTTGACCCAGTCGCCCTGCTCGAGACACACGACGCCAATGCCTGAGCTGGCCAGCCGCCAGGCAACGGCCGCGCCGGCTGCGCCGGCGCCGATCACGAGCACATCACTTCGATCGTCGTTCGTCATGGAATCCTTTACCCGCCATCACTTCGTGTGGATCTCGGCCAGCAGGCGCTCCGCGGTAGGCCGATGACGCATAACGTAGTCGGCGATGTAGCTCGGCTTGCGCTCCTCCATCACTTGCTTGAGCTGATCGCGCGCCTCCGTGTAGCGCGCGCCCTCGATGAGGCAGCGCGCGAGCTCCACGCGCGCGCGGGTGAAGTGCGGATCGAGTGAGAGCGCCTTTCGCAGATAGCCCTCGGCGCGCGGGATGTCGCCGCCGAACATGCCGGGGATCTCGAGGTAGACCGATCCCGCCAGCGAGAGCCCCGGCACGTTGTTGGGGTCGAGGTCGAGAATCGTCTGGACCTCCTGCTTCAGCGTTCCCAGGAGAAACGCGGCGTGCAGCTTGCCCCTCATGAGCGCCCAGCGGCCCAGATTCGCCGCGTACCACAGGTGCGCCTCGGGGCTCTTGGGGTTCATGTCGATCGCGCGCTTGGCGACGTCGCGGCCGCGCTCGTAGCTCGCGAGCCTGGCCTCGGGGCTGGGCGCCCGGTAGTCAGCCCAGAGCAGGTGCGCCCACGAGAGCAGCAGCAGCCCGTCCAGGCTCGGCGCGCGCGCGACCTCGGCCTCCAGCGCATCGCGCGCGCGATCGATGCGCGCGAGATCCTCGTGGAACGAGGTGACGTTCTTGTGCGCCTCGACGAGAACGCCACTCGGCGGCGTGGCGGCCCGGGCGGCGGGCGCGAACAGCAGCAGAGCGAGGAGCGCGGCGAAAACCCGGCGTCGCATCGGGTCCCTCAATCGCTCCCGACGTGGCAGCAGCCAGGCAGGGTCTCGGTCTCGGCGGCCATGTGATACGCCTGCGGAGCGTAGCACGGCCGCCGTGATCAGGGCCGCTGAGCGATGAGGGTCTCCACGCTGTGGACGTGATGCACGCCGTCCTGGGCGCACGGGATCAGGCCTTCCTCGTCGCGCAGGACGATCCAGCCGCGATACGCGTCACGCAGCTCGTTCGGCGTGAAGTAGTGCACGACTTCGTTCTTCTCGCGATAGATCCGCCGTTCGGTGAAGACGACGTGGGCGTGAAACCCGCCCGGCGGCGTGAGAAGGCGGAGCTGTTCGAACAGCGCGCCGCGGACGTCGCGGGCCACGTAGTGGATCGAGCCGCACGAGAAGACGAGGTCGAACGGGCCGCGCACCGGCAGATCCGGCAAGACCGCGCAGACCCACGGCACGCTCACGCCGCGGTGCCCGGCGAGCTTCTGCGCCTTGTGCAGCCCCTCGAGAGCGAGATCGAGCCCGACGACGTCGTGGCCGTGCTCGGCCAGAAATACGCTGTCGCGGCCTTCGCCACAGCCGAGATCGACCGTGCGGGCGCGCGGCCCGGTCAGGTTAGCAATCTCTCTGGCGAGCGGCGACGGCTCCGTTCCCCAGATGTACCGACCGGGCGTCTCAACATACTCGCGTCCCCACGGGCTCCACGGCGCCCCGTCGAGAGTCGCGAGCCGGCCCTTCTTCATAGGCGGCCAGTGAGTAGCAGCACCAGAACGATCAACACGACCAGCCCAAGCCCACCGCTCGGGTAGTAACCCCAGCCCGAGCTATACGGCCACGTCGGCAGCGCGCCGATCAACGCCAGCACCAACACGACGATCAGAACTGTCGAGAGCATCGCGATCCCTCCATCGTTTTCCTGTTCTTGTCGCCCAAGACCGCTGAGCTTCGTCTTCGATCCTGCACCGACGATGCCAACGCGAGAGCACCACACAGAACGGGCTCATAGCGCGCACCGTGCCGCCGACTGGAAGGATTTACCAGGTAACTGTTACCACGCATGCGATCCGCGGATATAACCGCCGGGCACACGTCTTGCTCTCCTCTCGCTGTGTTCGAGAAACAATCAACAGAGGAGGCAGTACTCATGAATCAGGATGTCATCGCCGGCAAGTGGAAGCAGATGCGCGGTGAGGTCAAGCAGTGGTGGGGCAAGCTCACCGACGACGACCTCGACCGCGTCAACGGTGCGATGGACAAGCTCGCCGGCGTGCTGCAAGAGCGCTACGGCTGGGAGCGCGATCGGGCGGAGCGCGAGATCAAGCAGCGCTTCGAGGGCCACAGCGAAGACGTACGTGACGCGTCCCGGCGGTAAGCAGTAACCAGAAACAGCGAGAGCGGGCGGTCGATCGACCGCCCGCTCTCTTTTCTACGCGCTGCTGTTCAGCGCTTCGAGCCGTGGCTCGGCTAGTTGGCCTTCGCCTGCGCCACGCGCAGCTCGTTCTTCACCGACTTCACACCGTCCACCCGGTGCGCCATCTCCGATGCCTTGGCGCTCGCCGTGATGTTCGCGACCTCACCACTCAGCACGACCACGCCGGCGTCGGTACGGACGTCGATCTTCTTCATCGACGCGTCCTTGTGCAGGGCGGTCTCGACCGACTTCGTGATCTGCTTGTCGTTGGCCTCAACGGTCTTGCGAGCCGTCGGCGCCACGACCTGCAGGTCGTTCTTCACGCTCTTCACGCCCTCGACACTCTTGGCGATCTCCTCCGAGGCGGTCTTCGCCTCCTGGGAGTCCACCTTACCGCGCAGGTACACCTGACCGCCCATGGTCTCGACGCGCACGTCCTTGCCCTTCACGCGGTCGTCGGCAAACAGGGCGATCTTGGTCTTCGACGTCAGCCAGCTATCGCTGACCGCGCCCTTCGCCTCGTTGGTCGTCTCTTTGACCTTGTCGGTGGTCTTGTCCATCGTGCCCGAGGCCTTGTCGCCCGCGGCCTTGTCGGCCGCGCCGGCCGCCAGCGGCATCGCGAACAGCACCGCAGTCAGAAACGCTACTCCGGTCTTGAAATGGCTTCGCATTCGTTGTCCTCCGATTCTGGGTGAAGGGATCCCGACTGACGCGGGAGTCCCGTACGCTCGCATGCCACCGAGAGGAGCAATGACCTTGCCAAGCGGGCAGCGATCGCGATCGGCGTGCGGCGAATCGATCGTTTGCTCCAGGATTTCGTGGACTGAGGCAACACGGACTCGCAGTTGCAGGCACCTGACTCAAAGCGGGTATTTGTTACGCGTCGAGTCGGTAGATCCTACGCGGTCACGCTATTCACGAATCCGACCGTTGGCGTTCACGCCGGGTTTGGTATCGCCCTTGCTCTTCACTGAATCGTCATCCAGAAGCTCCATCGCTGGAGACGTCGAACGGGAGAACCGAATGAAGAGCTCCTTCGGGCGCGCGCGCGTTGCGCTCGCCTTGCTCCTTACGGTGATGAATGGATGCGCGAATGTCCAACCTCATCTCGAGCTGCCGACGCTCGACATCAAGCAGCCGGCGTTCGCGGCGACGCTCGGCGGGTACACGGGAACGACCGTCGTCGGCGGCAACCGCGTCGAGATCCTCCTGAACGGCGAAGAGATCTTCCCCGCCAAGATCGCCGAGATCCGGAAGGCGCGCCGGACGATCAACTACGCGCAGTACGTCTTCGAAGACGGCGATCCGGCCCAGGAGGTCACCGACGCGCTCGCCGAGCGCTGCCGAGCCGGCGTGAAGGTCAACGTCCTGCTCGACGCGGTCGGCGCGCTCGCGATGCCGGGGAAGTTCCGCGACGAGATGACGGAAGCCGGCTGCCGCGTCGTAACCTATCGTCCCCTGAGCCCGTTCACGATCGACCGCGCGAACCACCGGAACCACCGGCGAATCCTGGTCGTCGACGGGCTCGTCGGCATCACCGGCGGCTCGGGCATCAGCGGGAAATGGAGCGGCAACGGCAAGCAAAAAGGCCACTGGCGCGACACCGACGTGCTCCTGGAAGGGCCGGTGATCGAGCAACTCCAGGGCGCCTTCGTCGAGAACTGGCTCGAGGCAACCGGCATCGCGCTCGGCGGGCCCGAGTATTTCCCGAGGCGCCGGCTGGACCTCAAGGGCGAGGTCGACGCTCAGGTGGTCCGAAGCTCTCCCGCTGGGGGCAGCACGTCGATGTACACGATGTTCCTGCTGGCGCTGGCTTCGTCGCGCCACTCGATCCACATCACGAATCCGTATTTCGTCCCCGATGACAAGATGGTTCAGACCTTGATCGGCGCCGCGAAGCGCGGTGTGGAGGTCATCCTGATCATCCCGGGCGCCATCGACCACAACCTGGTCCGGCAGGCGAGCCGGTCGGAGTTCGGCCGGTTGCTGCAGAACGACATCCGGATCTACGAGTACCGCCCGGCGCTCCTGCACTCGAAGACCATGGTCGTCGACGGGATCTGGGCGACCATTGGCAGCACCAACCTCGACCATCGCTCGTTCGCGCTCAACGAAGAGGTCAACGTCGCGATCTATGACACCGCGACCGCCCAGAAGCTCGAGCAGGTTTTCCAGCAGGACCTCTCGAACTCGCGTGAGGTGGCGTACAAGGACTGGAAAAACCGAGGCTTCACGAGCCGGGTCCTCGAGCTTCTCGCGTTTCCGCTGAAAGAGCAGATGTAGCCGGCGCGATCGGTGGTCAGTGCGCCGGCGCTCATGTAGGCTCAGGTGTAGGTGTTTGTGCGGCCGATTCGTCCCGTTGTCTTACTGGTTTTCCTCGCGCTGGTCGTCGGCGCCGGCGAAGCGGCTCCGCCACAGTCGGTTTCGGCTGCGCTGCAGGCCCCGAGCGTCGTCGGGGCGCTGCCACCCGCGCAGCGCGCCGATAGCAGGTTTCGCAACCTCGACCCCAATTATCATCGGGCATCGATCTGGGCACGGGCGCGCTCCTTGATCGTTGGCGGAACCTGGCTCGTCGGCGAGCGCCGCGTCGCGCCGCTCGAGCGGGTCGCGCCGGACATCCAGGCCCTTCGCGGCAACACCAGCCGGGCTTCCGTCACCTGGATCGGCCACTCGACATTGCTGGTGCAGCTCGACGGCGTCAACTTCCTCACCGATCCGACCTGGTCTGCCCGGAGCGGCCCGTTCGGCGGCTTCGTCGGCGTCGGCCGTTACACGCCGCCCGCGATCGCCTTCGACGATCTGCCTCACATCGACTTCGTGCTGATCTCGCACGACCACTACGATCATCTCGACGAGCCGACCGTGAGGCACCTGGCCGCCCAGTTCAATCCGCAATTCATCGTGCCGCTCGGCATCAAGAAATGGCTCGCGGACCGCGGCATCACGAACGTAGTCGAGCTCAACTGGGGCCAGTCGGTGAAGGTCGGCACCTTGACCGTCGTCTGCACGCCCGCGCAGCACGGCTCGGGACGGACGCTCGTGGACCAGGGCCGGCGCCTGTGGGCCTCGTGGGCCGTCCTCGGGTCCAAGCGATTCTATTTCGCCGGAGACACCGGCTACTACGAGCACTTCAAGGAGATCGGCGACGCGCTCGGGCCGTTTGATCTCGCGGCGCTGCCAATCGGTTCCTACACGCCCCGCGCCCTATCAGCGCCCGTCCACACCTCACCCGAAGAAGCGCTCCAGGCCTGGCTCGACCTGCGCGCGACGAAGTTCCTCGGCATTCACTGGGGGACCTTCGCGCTGGCGCGCGAGCCGTACGACGAGCCGCCCCGACGGATCGCCGCGGAAGTCGCACGCCGTCAGCTCGATCCTCACAACGTGTGGATTGTGAAGCCCGGCGTCACCACGGCCTGGTAAACGCCCTTGCGCGCCGGGCCCGGGCGCGTGCAGACTTTGAGCAATGACGCAGCCCGCGTGGGGCGCCCGGCTTCAAGCGGTCTTCGAGCTCACTCCGACGATCCTCACCGTCACCGGCCTCGACGACGGGCGCATCGTCGAAGTCAACGACGCCTTCCTTCTCGCCACGGGGTACTCGCGCGACGAGGTCATCGGCCGATCGGTGCCCGAGATCGCCGTCTGGGTCGATCCAGCGCAGCGTGACGAGGGGCTGGCGGCGCTGCGCGCGGGGCGCTCGATTCGCAACGTCGAGGCGCGCTTCCGGACCAAGAGCGGCCGGGAGATCGTCGCCATCACCAACGCCGACGTGATCGACATCGACGGCCGCGCCTGCATCCTGACGGCACTGATCGACATCACCGATCGGGTCCGCGCCGAGTCGGCCCTGCGCGAAAGCGAGCGCCGCTTCGCTCAGCTCTTCCACGCCAATCCCCTGCCGATGACGATCGTCAGCATGCGCACCCATCGCCATCTCGACGCGAACGAGGCCGCGGTGCGCCACAGCGGCTACACGCGTGACGAGATGCTGGGGCGCACGAAGCCCGAGCTCGGGTTCTGGGTCGCGCCGGATCAGCGCGACGGCCTCCTGCACCAGCTCCTGGCCCGCGGCCAGGTGCGCGACTTCGAGGTGACCTTCCGCACGAAGAGCGGCGAGGAGCGCCAGCTCCTCACGAACTCTGAAGTCATCACCTACGAGGCCGAGCCGGCGGTTCTCAGCGTGTCGGTCGACATCACCGAGCGCAAGCAGCTCGAGACCCAGCAGGAGGCCCGCCGCCAGGAGGCCGAGATCCTGACGCGAACGAAAGACGAGTTCCTGGCCACCCTGAGCCACGAGCTCCGCAATCCGCTCGGCGCGATCACCAACGCGCTCGGCGTGCTGGACCGGGTTGCGACCGGAGACAATCTGCGCAACGTGGTCGGCATCATCAACCGCCAGACCGCACGCCTCACCCGGCTCGTCGACGACCTGCTCGACGTCGCGCGCTTGACCGCGGGCAAGATCACGCTCAATCCCGAGCCGGTCGATCTGCGCGAGCTCGCCGAGCGAAGCGTGCGCGCGCTGCGCGAAGGCGGGCGCATCCGGGATCATCGGGTCGTCGTCGAGGGCGTCCGGGTCGAGGTCCTGGCCGATCGGGTGCGCCTCGAGCAGGTCGTCGACAACCTCCTCGACAACGCGCTCAAGTACACCGCCCCTGGCGGCGAGGTGCGCGTGAGCACCGAGCAGGTCGACGACCACGCGATTCTCCGCGTGCGCGATACGGGCGAAGGCATCCGAGCCGAGCTCGGCGCCCGCGTGTTCGAAATGTTCGTGCAGGAGCCGCAAGCGCTCGATCGTGCGCGCGGCGGTCTGGGGCTCGGCCTGGCGCTGGTGAAGCAGCTCGTCGAGCTCCACGGAGGCTCCGTGTCGGTGACCAGTCGCGGAGCGGGCCACGGAAGCGAGTTCAACGTGGAGCTGCCGGTCCACGCCGGGCTTACCGAGTCGACGCCTTCCAGTGAGCCCGCCGGGGACCCTACCGCGGGGCGCCGGCGCCGGCTGCTCATCGTGGAAGACAACGCGGACGCCCGTGAAGGTCTCCGTCTGCTCCTCGCCTACGCCGGCCACGAGGTAGAAACAGCCGAGGACGCCCCGACCGGGCTCGAGAAGCTCCGCACCTTCAGGCCCGAGATCGCCTTGATCGACATCGGGCTGCCCGGCGTTGACGGCTATGCCCTGGCCCGGATGGCCCGCGAGACGCCGGAGGCGCGGACGACCTACCTGGTGGCGCTGACCGGCTACGGCCAGGCCGAGGACCGGAACAAAGCTCGCGCGGCCGGCTTCGACGCCCACCTGACCAAGCCGGTCGACCCCGCTCGGCTCAACGCCTTCCTGGCCGCCCGGTGAGGTATCAGGTGTTCGCCTAGGTTACACGGACGGCTGTTCTTACACGGTCCATCAGGGAGAATTTACCTGCCGTCGGCCGGGCACCCCTTCGAAATCGCCAATTTTTGAAGATTCTGTCCTGGCACGCCCCTTGCGCTGACTCGACCCGTCCAGCGGGACGAGGAGGCTAACATGGTGGCACTAGATCCGGTTTGCATGATGGAAATCGCGCCCGACTCCGCCGAAGCCCAGCTCGTGTACGAGGGCGAGACTTTCTACTTCTGCTGCGATGAGTGCAAGCGCATCTTCGACGCCGATCCCGAGACGTTTCTCGACGAGATCGAGCCGGTCGGGGATCCCGCGCACCGAGAGTAGCGGAGTCTCGACGGAGTCCGTTCGCCGAGCCCAGCCTAGCGCTCTCCGGGGCGCCGGTGGCACGTCTGTTGCTGCTTCTGAAACATGAGATGGGCCATCGGTCGAGCGTGAATGGGGAATCCCCCGTGAGGGGCGAAACACAGCTCCACAGTTTGCTGGATGCGCTGCCGGCGGGCGCATACACCTGCGACGCCGACGGGCTCATCACCTATTTCAACGACCAGGCGCTCGACGTCTGGGGGCGCGCTCCCAAGCTGAACGACCCCATCGATCGTTACTGCGGCTCCTTCAAGCTCTTCGCGACGGACGGGACGGCGATCACTCACGACCAATGCTGGATGGCGCGAGCACTCCAGACCGGAACCGAGTTCAATGGCCGCGAGATCATCGTCGAGCGCCCTGACGGGCAGCGCCGCACGGTGCTCGCTCACGTTAGTCCGCTCCGCGACGACTCGGGCAAGGTGTCGGGCGCGGTGAACGTGCTCCTCGATATCACCGATCGGAAGCGGGCCGAGGAAGGTCTGAAGATCGCCAACCGCGCGAAGAACGAGTTCCTGGCGATCCTCGCCCACGAGCTCCGCAATCCGCTGGCGCCCATCCGCAACGCCGTCCAGATCCTGAACACGCGGGGCGACGGGCTCGCGCCGGAATCGCAGTGGGCGGTGTCCGCGATCGACCGCCAGGTGCGGCAGATGTCGCGGCTCATCGACGACCTCGTCGACGTGGCGCGCGTGGCCAGCAATCGACTCGATCTTCGCAAGGAGCGCGTCGACGTGGCCGACGTGCTGCGCTCGGCGGTCGAGACCAGCGCCACGCACCTCGAGCGCGGCGGGCAGGACTTCTCGATGACGCTGCCCCCGGAGCCGTTGTACCTCGACGCCGACCCGATCCGGCTGGCCCAGGCCGTGTCAAATCTCCTCAGCAACTCCGCCAAATACACCGGCCGCGAGGGCCGCATCTGGCTGGCTGCGGAGCGGGAAGACGGCCATGCGCTCATCACGGTGCGCGATACGGGCGTCGGAATCCCGCCGGCGATGTTGTCGCACATCTTCGACATGTTCACTCAGGGCGAGCAGTCTCGAGCGCGGACGCTCGGCGGGCTCGGCATCGGCCTGGCCTTGGCAAAGCGGCTGGTCGAGATGCACGGCGGCACGGTCTCCGCCGACAGCGCCGGGCCGGACATGGGCAGCACGTTCGTGATTCGTCTGCCGGCCGCTAACTCGCACGCTCAAACGCCGCACGCGGAAGGCTCGCCCATCATGCGCACTTCTTCACTCCGAATGCTCATCGTGGACGACAATCGCGACGCCGCGGACAGCCTGGCGATGCTGCTGCGCATCAACGGACACGACATCCGTACCGCGTACGACGGCGCCGAGGCGCTCGAGACCGCGACCGACTTCCACCCCGACGTCGTGCTGCTCGACATCGGACTGCCGAAGATGGACGGCCACGAAGTGGCCGCGAAGATCCGGCGGGAGCCCTGGGGGCGTCCCGTCTGCCTGATCGCGGTCACGGGCTGGAGTGACGAGACCGACCGGGCGAAATCGCGCGCCGCGGGCTTCGACCATCACCTCGTGAAGCCACTCGACACCGCTCACCTCGCTCAGCTGCTAGACGACGTAGCGCGCTCGGCGCGGGGCTGAGCATGAACGGCTCCGTGAGGGTCGCCGCCGTCGGCGACCTCCATTGCAAGGGCAGTGCTCCCGGCTCTCTGCAGGCCCTCTTCTCGCGCGTGGCCGAGAGCGCGGACGTCCTGGCGCTGTGCGGCGACCTGACCGACCGCGGCCTGCCCGACGAGGCGCGGCTGCTGGCCAAAGAGCTCCAGGCGGTCAAGATTCCCAAGGTCGCCGTCCTCGGAAACCACGACTACGAATCGGAAGCCTCGGGCGACGTGATCAACATCCTCGCCGAAGCGCAGGTCACCGTGCTGGACGGCACCGCCGTGGAGATCGCCGGCATCGGCTTCGCCGGCGCGAAGGGCTTCGGCGGCGGCTTCGGCGATCGCGCGCTGCAGGCGTGGGGCGAGGCCGCGACGAAGGTCTTCGTGCGCGAAGCGGTCGACGAGGCGCTCAAGCTCGAGTCGGCGCTGGCGCGCCTGAGAACGCCGGGCCGCGTCGTGCTCCTGCACTATTCGCCGGTCATCGACACCGTGGACGGCGAACCGAGCGAGATCTATCCGTTCCTCGGCTCGAGCCGGCTCGAGGAGCCGGTGAATCGCTACGCCGCCAGCGTGGTCTTCCACGGTCACGCCCACCGCGGTCAGCCCGAGGGCAAGACCGCCGGCGGCATTCCCGTATACAACGTCGCGCTGCCCCTGCTGCAGCGCCTCTACCCGGACCGCTCGCCGTTCCGGGTCGTCGAGATTCCGGCGGTCCCGGCCGAGCCGGCCCCGCCGCCGGTCACCGTCAAACGAGAGCCTACCCAATGAGCCAGATAGCGCTACCCGCTCCCCGCCCGCCACGCCCACCCCGCGAGAATGCAACCGCCAGCGTGAAAACGATGCGGTTCTATCGGCGCGTGCTCCGCGAGCTGAGCGCGGCCAACATCGATTTCCTGGTGGGCGGCGGCTACGCGCTCGAGCGCTACCTCGGCATCGGCCGCCTCGTGAAGGACCTCGACGTCTTCCTGCGCGCACGCGACGTCCAAAAGGCGCTCGACCTGCTGGCGCAGCGTCTGGGCTGCCACACGGAGCTCACGTTCCCGCACTGGCTCGGCAAGGTTCGCCGGCGCGGCGACCACGTCGACTTCATCTTCAACGCCGGCAACGGCGTCTGCGAGGTGGACGACGACTGGTTCACCTACGCGGTGCCGTCCCGCGTGCTCGACGTGCCGGTGCTCTTGTGTCCGGTCGAGGAGATGATCTGGTCGAAGGCATTCGTGATGGAGCGCGAGCGATACGACGGCGCGGACGTCGCGCACCTGCTCCACGCCTGCGCCGGCACGCTCGACTGGGACCGGTTGAGCGCGCGCTTCGGCCAGCACTGGCGCATCCTGTTCGCGCATCTCGTGCTGTTCGGCTTCATCTACCCCTCCGAGCGGCGGCGCATTCCGGAGGCGGTGATGCGCGAGTGCCTGCGCCTCTTGGACCACGAGATGCGTCATGCCCCTTCGCGGCGGATCTGCCGCGGCACCCTGACCTCGCGCGCTCAGTACCTCGTGGATCTCGATCTGTGGGGCTACGAGGACGCGCGACTGGCTCCGCTCGGGAGCATGAGCGAACAGGACGCTTCGATCTGGACGGCGGCCATCGATGCCGACAAGAGCCGACCTCTCGGCGAACGACCGCGCGAGACCGCCGCGCCGAACGATCAACATACAGAGGGAGTCGCTAGCAATGGCTCGATGTGACCTCTGCTTGGCGCCGGAGGTGGTGGGGCGCGTGGGGGCGCGGTAGGGCGCGGCCGGACCACGCGGCACGCGCTCGCTGCCCCTCGGCGGCTGGGCTCCATCTGGGCGCGCGACTTCCGACGAGCGCTCGGAGGGAACGGGTCCGCTCGCACCCTACCGCACCTCCACACGCCCCACCGCCTCCGACTCCACTTCACGCCCAGACTGACTTCTATGGCGGCGCACTTCTAGGCATAGGACGAAAGCGAAACAGGATCGATGGCGACGGCGAAGGCGGCGAAGAGCGAGGAGGGGCCGGTTGTTGCGCGGCTGCGGGAGCGGATTGCGCGGGGGTTCGCGTACGTCGAGGACGTGATGTATGTGGGGCTGGCGGCGATGTTGGGGCTCAGCGCGCTGGTGCTGCTCGGAACGACGGCGTGGACGTTCGCCCGCAGCGTCGCCGGCGGCACCTTGCCGGCGAGCATCATCGGGCTACTGGATCAGCTCCTGCTGGTGCTGCTGATCGTCGAGATCCTGTACACCGTGCACGTGTCGTTCCGCGAGCACGTGCTCACCGCGCCGCCCTTCCTGCTGGTCGCGCTGATCGCCACCGTGCGGAGAATCCTCGTGCTGACGGCCGAAGCAAAGACGACGCTCGAGAACCGGCCCGAGCTGTTCCGCGAGACCGCGCTCGAGCTGGCGCTCCTCACCGGGATGGCGCTGAGCTTGGTCGTGTGCCTCTATATGCTCCGGACGAGGGACGTCGGCTCCCCGGCCACCGCCGAGCGGCGCTAGCGTCTAGACGAACCGCGACATGATCTGGCCGCCGAGGACCTTCATGTAGTAGTGCTGCGTGTCCATGTCGGTCGCACGAAGGCTCACCCAGATCTTGCGCGCTCCGGCCTCGGCGATCTGCTCGATTCGCTTGATCCAGTCGCTGGCGTTGCCGGCAAGGGCAAACCGCTCGATCGCGTAGTTCGTCAAGCCGAGCGCGTCCATCCGCTTGGGGTTGCGCCCCTCCTGCAGCACGTGGTCGTAGAGCTCGTAGCCGTCGACGTACTCCTGGACCTTGGCCCGGAGCTCGTCGGGCAGGTGCTTGCCGTCGAGCCCGAACCGCATCGAGTGATTCAGGATCGACGACACCGACGCTTTCACGCCCTGGATCGCGCGGTCGCGATTGTCGTCGAGCGAGGTCCGCGTGGTGAACCAGATGTCGACGTCGGCGGGATCGCGGCCGGCTTCGCGCGCGCCCGCATGCACGCGCGCGATCGTGTCCTTGATCACCTCCGGCAAGAGCCCGGTCCCGGCGGTGACGCCGTCGCCGATCCGCCCGGCCAGGTGCAGCATCTTCGGCCCCTCGGCGCAGATCGAGATCGGGATGCGCTGCCGCGTCACGGCCGAGGCCCAGCGCACCCGCTGCGGCCGCCCTTGATAGGCGGCTTCGCCCTTGGCCAGCAGATCGCGCACGCAGGTGACGTAGTCCTCGATGCGCGCGCGCGTGGCGACGTCGTAGCCGATGTTGAGCACGGCACTGTCGCCGCTGGCGATGTCCATGAACGCGCGGCCGCCGGTGAGGCTGTCGATCGAGGCGAGAAACGACGCCATCACCTGGGGCTCGCGCGTGAGCGGGTTCGTGGGTCTCAGGCCGACCCGCGCCCGCGCGGCGCCGAGCGCGATCAAGGTTGCCCTGACGTACGCGTCGCCGCCGATGAACGCGGTATCGTGCGTGCCCACCGCCTCGGCGCCGTAGTCGTCCGCCATCTTCGCCAGGTCGATGAACTTGCGCGTGTCTTTCTCCTGGAGCAGTGGGGTCCCTGGGCTCAGGCTGACGCCGAACGCGACTTTCATTTGGTGTCCTCGCGGTTGGCGGTGCGCGGGCCGCCGCTCACGTAGATGGTCTCTCCCGTCATGAAGCTCGCCTGATCGGACGCGGCGAAGATGACCGCCCACGCGATCTCCTCCGGACGCCCCAGGCGCTGCAGCGGCACCTCGCGCGCGGCGTTGGCGATCATCGCGGGCGTCTTCCAGACCTCGAGCACGCCTTCGGTCTCGGTGGGGCCGGGCGCGACGGCGTTGACCGTGATCCCGTATTTCGCCCACTCGGCGCCGAGGCTCTGCGTGAGCACGGTGGCGCCGGCCTTGGCCGCCGCGTACGCGGCCATCCCGCGCGACCCGCTGCGGCCGGCCACCGAGGTGACATTGACGATCCGGCCGGCGCGTTGCCGGATCATCACGCGCCCGACCGCCTGCGAGAAGAGAAACACGCCGGTGAGGTTCGTGGCGATCATCGCGTCCCACTCGGACCGGGGCAGGTCCTCGAGCGGAGCGCGGATCCGGTACCCGGCGTTGTTGACGAGGATGTCGATGCGGCCGAACTCGTCCACAGTCCGCGCGACGGCGACGTCGACCTGCCTGGTGTCGCCCACGTCGCACGGGAGCGCCAGCGCCCGGCGCCCTTCGGCGCGCACGAGATCAGCAACCGGCTCCAGCGCGTCCTTGCGCCGGCTGCACACGGCCACGTGCGCGCCGACCTTGGCGAGCTCGACCGCGATCGCTCGGCCGATCCCCTGGCTCGCCCCGGTCACGATCGCGACGCGATCGCGAAGCGTATCAGCCGAAAAGGCCACCCTACTGGATGACGGAGTGAGGCGTCGCGACCAGCCGCGTGACCTTGATCTGCTCGCGATCGATCAGACCCGGCACCTTCGGCGCGATCTCGTTCTTCCAGTAGTCGCTCTGGTACACGATGTCGTAGAGACGCTTGCGTTCGGCCTCGCTCTCGAAGCGGCGGATCCAGACGTAGACGCTCTCGTCTTCCTCGCCGACGAAGCTGCCGAGGATGACCATGCCCATCTTGACCTGGAACGGGATGATCTCTTCCTCCATGCACTTCACCCACTTCTCACGCTGCCCGGGACGGATGTGGTACTGCCGCAGCTCGAAGATCATGGGCCCCCCTCCGATAAGGTGCCCAAAGGGTACACCACAGGCGAGCCTCAAGAGCGTGTATGATCGGGGTCCTGTGATCCGCAACCTGATCGCGCTGTCGCCGCCGACTCTGCCCGATGCTCAGCCGATCGAATACGTCGAAGCCGCCGCGGCCGCCGGCTACGACGCCGTCGGACTGCGCCTGGCCCCATCGCCGCTGTTCCCGTACCACCCGATCGTCGGCAACGCGCCGCTGATCCGCGAGCTCAAGCTGATCCTGGCGAGCTCCGGCCTGAGCGTGCTCGACATGTTGACCTTCTACTTGCAGCCCCACACCGACGTCGACGCGTTCGCCCCTGCGCTGGAGGTCGGGGCCGAGCTCGGCGCCCGCTACGCGCTGGTGGCCGGCGATGATGCCGACTGGGCGCGCCTGCGAGGCCACATGGGCCGCTTCTGTGACCTGGCCGCGCAGTTCGGCGTGGCCGCCGCGCTCGAGTTCGCGGTGATCCGCCCGCTCGCCACCTTGTCGCAGGCGCTCCGGCTCCTGTCCGAGCTCGGCCGCAAGAACGGCGTGATCTGCCTCGATCCCCTGAACTTCGTGCGCGGCGGCGGCAGCGCGGCGCTACTACGCGGGCTCGAGCCGCGCTTGTTCCCCTACGCACAGATCTCGGACGGCGTGCTCGACCCCGGCGAGCCGGATCTCTCGAAGCTTGGCCGGATGAGTCCCAATCAGCGGCGCATGCCGGGCGACGGCACCTTGCCGCTGCGCCACATCCTCGACGCGCTGCCGCCCGGGCTGCCCCTGAGCGTCGAGGTCCCGATGCCGCCGACGGTCAAGCTACCGGCACGCGAGTGGGCGCGGGCGACGGCCGAGAGCACGCGGCGATTCCTCGACGGCTACTATCGCGCCAAGCAGGAGGCGCGCCCGTCGTAGCGTCCCGTCGGAACGTGGTACGCTGCGCTCGCCTGCACCTTGGCCTTACGGGTTGGCGTTTCTCGCCGCCGCGACCTCGGTGAATATGGAATGGGATCGACCTGCCGTTCGCGGAACCCGGGGGCCATGATTGGAAGACCAAGCTCTCATCGTCGATCAAGCGCAGAGAGAGAGCGAGTTTTCACGAGCCTTCACGCCGCGAAGACGACAAGCCGAGAGGCTGTTAGTCATAGCCTCGTGCTGTGCGCGGTGGCCGCTAAAGCCATGGTGTTCTCCGTACGTGCCCGTATTGGCCGCAGACTCGACGCCCGCCGGCTGCCACACAAGAGCGTCGCGATAATCCATGGCGCTCCCAGTGTCGGCGGCGATTGCGATGGCTGCGACCGACAACTGCTGCCGAGGCAGTTGGTGATGTCAGTCCCGTTCAAGCAATCGTTCGTGCACCTGCACGCGGATTGCTTCGTCGCCTGGAACGCGGTGCGGCTCTCGTCCGGCCGCCACCAGAACTAGCGCCGGCGCGGCGGAACGGCCGATGAGCCCCGGCGCGCCCAACATCGCATAGCCCACGCCTCGACTCGCCCGCGAAGTGGTACATTCCGCCTCACGAGTGCTGTGATCCACCACGGTTGCCCCAAGCAGGAGGCGAGATGAAACGCAGCGATCAGCGCATCCTGACGACTCACGTCGGTAGCCTGCCCCGCACGCCCGCGCTCCGCGACCTGCTCGTGCGCCAGGACCGCGGCGAGAAGATCGACGCCGCCGCGCTCGCGCGCGAGGCCGAGGCGGCCGTGCGCCACGTGGTCGCCAAGCAGCTCGAGGCCGGCGTGGACGTCGGCAACGACGGCGAGCAGCCGCGCGTCGGGTTCTCGACCTATCCGGCCAAGCGCATGCAGGGCTTCGGCGGCGCGAGCAAACGACGCATGTCGCGCGACATCGCGGAGCACCCGGATTACCTGGCGCGCTTGTCGCGCATGCGCTCCGGCGCCGCGCGGATCAACGACGCCCCGCAGGCGGTCGCGGAGGTGGCATACACCGACCTCGGCGAGGCCACGGCCGAGTGCGATCTGTTCCAGCGCGGGTCGGCCGGCACCAAGGGCTTCGCCGAGCCCTTCATGACGGCGGCGTCGCCCGGCGTCATCGCCACGATCATGCTCGACGCGTTCTACGGCTCGCACGAGCGTTACATCCGCGCGCTGGCCCGCGAGATGCGCAAGGAGTACGAGCTGATCGTCGCACGCGGCTTCGTGCTGCAGCTCGACTGCCCGGACCTGGCCATGGAGCGCGCGCGGTTCTTCCAGGATGAGTCGCTGGACGGCTTTCTCAATGCCGTCGCGCTGCACATCGACGCGATCAACGAGGCGATCGCGGCGATTCCGCCCGATCGGGTGCGCCTGCACCTCTGCTGGGGCAACTACGACGGCCCCCACACGCACGACGTGGCGCTCGAGCCGCTGTTGCCGATCATCTACCGGGCCAAGGTCGGCGCGCTCTCGATGCCGCTCGCGAGCCCGCGTCACCAGCACGAGCTGAAGGCGTTTCGCAGCCATCCCCTGCCCGCATCGTGGCTGTTCCTGCCTGGTGTCATCGATTCGACGGTCAACGTCGTCGAGCATCCGGAGGTCGTCTCCGACCGGATCACCGCCGCCGTCGCCGCGATCGGCGACCGGACGCGCGTGCTGGCGAGCGTCGACTGCGGCTTCGGCACCTTCGCCGGCTCTCAGCTCGTGGAAGAGAGCGTCGTGTGGGCGAAGCTGAAAACCCTCCGCGAAGGCGCTGACCTCGCGACCAAGAAACTCTGGGGTTGAGCGCATGGGGACTGGGGCCGGCGGGCGCACGCTGCAGGGCAAGGCCGCAATCATCACCGGCGCGGCGACGGGAATCGGCCGGGCGACCGCCATCCTGTTCGCGCGGGCGGGTGCGCGGCTGACCGTGGCCGACACGCGCGCCGACGAGCTCGAGCGCACGGTCGCTCAGGTGAAGGACGCCGGCGGTGAGGCGGTCGCCGTGACCGCCGATCTCGCGCGGCCCGAGGACTGCGCCAAGGTGGTCGCGGCCGCGATCGAGACCGCCGGCCGGCTCGACGTCGTCTTCAACAATGCCGGCGTGGGCACGATGGTCGTCGGCGGCACCGTCGAGACGATCGAGCTCTACAAGTGGGATCTGGCGTTGGACGTCAACGTGCGCGCGATGTATCTAGTGAGCCGCGCCGCGATCCCCGCGCTGCGCCGCGCGGGCGGCGGCTCGATCATCAACACCGCGTCGGTGAGCGCCTTTCGCGGCTCGGCGTCGCGGCCGAGCCACGCGTACGCCGCGTCGAAGGGCGCGGTGCTCGCCCTCACGCGCGCGATGGCCGCCTCCTACGGACGCGACCGCATCCGTGTGAACGCGATCTGCCCCGGCACGATCCGCACGCGCCTGACCGCCGACATCATCGAGCGCGTCGAGCGCGAGGCGGCCGAAGGGCGCCAGATTCCCCTCGGCCGTGTCGGCGAGCCCGAAGACATCGCGCGCTGCGCGCTCTTCCTCGCGTCCGACGACGCCTCGTGGATCAGCGGCACCGAGATCGTGGTCGACGGCGGCGCGCTCGCCGCCGCCACCTGAGATCGCTAGCCGACGAAGACTCCGCCCGACGGGTGCAAGAGCTCACCCGTGAAGTAGGACGCGTCGTCCGAGGCCAGGAACAGCGCGGTCGCGGCGATCTCTTCCGGCTTGCCGTACCGTCCCATCGGCGTCACGCCCATCGCCCAGCTCGAGCGCGTCGAGTCCGCGCGAATCGCGGCGGTCATCGGCGTCTCGATGAAGCCGGGACCGATCGCGTTCACGCGGATGCCCTGGGTCGCGAGCTCCTGCGCCAGGCACTTCGTCAGCATCCAGACGCCCGCCTTGCTGACGCTGTAGGGCGAGCTCGTCGACGGCATCTTCGACATGATCGACGCGAGGTTGATGATGCTGCCGCCGCGCCGGTGCTCGGTCATCCAACGCGCCACCGCGCGGTTCGAAAACAGCACGCCGTAGAGATTCACGTCGATGACCCGCTTGAACTGGTCCACAGGGATGCTCAGCACGGTGTGCGGCTGATATGACGTCGCCCCGGGCACGCGGACGGCGCCGATGCCCGCCGCGGCCACGAGCACGTCGACGGCGCCGAGCGCTTCGACACACCGCTTCACCATCGCGTCGTTCGCCGCCTCGTCAGTGGTATCCACCTGCAGCGCCAGCGACTTGCGCCCGGCCGCGTCGACCATCTGCGCGGTCTCCGTCGCGCCCTTCAGATCGAGGTCGGCGACGCACACGTTCGCCCCCTCCTTCGCGAACCTCACCGCGCAGGCCCGTCCGATTCCGCTGCCGCCGCCGGTGATCAGCGCCACTTTGCCGTCGAGTCTTCCCGCCATCTCGTTATCCCTCCCGCGTCATGGGTACGTGCGTTCCGCGCGCCCGAGCCTGCGACCGAAGCGGCCCTTCGTCAAGCCGTCGTATGCCGTGGCCAGCCGACGCCCGACTCGCCCGGGCCATCACGGAGAGTTGCTCGAGGCCCGTGAACCCAGTAACGTAGCGGCCGAACGACGACCAGGAGAGTGCAACGCATGGGACATCTGGACGGAAAGGTTGCGATCGTCACGGGCGCCGGAAGGCTCCGCGGGATCGGCCGGGCAACCGCGGTGGCGCTCGCGAACGACGGCGCCGACGTCGTGGTGACGGGCACGGGCCGCGATCCGGCCTCGTATCCCGATGACGAGAAGAAGGCCGGCTGGAAGGACGTCGAGGGCACCGCGCAGCAAGTCCGCGAGCTGGGCCGGCGTGCGATGACGTGGGTCGGCGACGTGAGCCGCGCCGAGCCGGTCAAGGATCTCGTCGATCGCGTCATGGCCACGTTCGGTCGGATCGACATGCTCGTGAACAACGCCGCCTACCCGCGCGGCAACGATCGCGTCCCCGTCAGCGAGCTCGACGAGACGGTCTGGCATCGCGTGCTCGAGATCAAGCTGACCGGCGCGTTCCTGCTCGCCAAGCGGATCGTGCCGATCATGGTGGCGCAGAAGTGGGGCCGCATCGTCAACCTCTCCTCGGTCGCCGGCAAGCGCGGGAGCCCGAACCCCGCGGCCTACAACGTCGCGAACTTCGGCATCCAGGGCTTCACGCAGTCCCTCGCGATGGAGCTGGCCCGCCACGGCATCACCGTCAATGCGGTCTGCCCGGGCACGATCGACACCGCGCGCATGGACGTGCTCGGCCGCGGCGCGGGCTGGCAAGGCATCCTCGAGCGCATCCCGATGGGGCGCGCCGCCAGCGACGAGGAAGTCGCCGGGCTCATTCAATTCCTCTGCTCGCCGGCTGCCGCGTTCATGACGGGCCAGTCGATCAGCATCGACGGCGGCGTCGCGATGTCGTGATCTCCGGGATCCGGAGAGTTGACGTATGATCGGGGCCCGATGAGCGATCGCATGCCCGAGATCCTCACCGTGCGAACGCGGACGCTCGAGATCGGCTACGAGGCGCACGGCGCCGTCGGCGGCATGCCTGTCGTCCTGCTCCATGGCTTCCCCGACGACGCACGCGCGTTCGACGACGTCGCGCCGCCGCTGGCTGCTGCCGGCTGTCGTGTGCTGGTGCCCTACCTGCGCGGCTACGGCCCGACGCGTTTTCTCGATCCGACCGAGCCGCGCATGGCACAGCAGGCCGCGATCGGCCAGGACTTGCTCGAGTTCATGGACGCGTTGTCGCTCGGGCCCGCGGCGCTGGCCGGGTACGACTGGGGCGGCCGCGCCGCGTGCATCGCCGCGATCCTGGCGCCCGAGCGCGTGCGCGCGCTCGTCACGATCGGCGGCTACAACGTGCAGAACACCGTCACACCGGCGCCGCCCGCCTCCGCGCGGGCCGAGCGCTCGTACTGGTACCAGTGGTACTTCAACACCGAGCGGGGCCGGCGCGGCCTCGAGCAGAACCGGCGCGACATCTGCCGGCTTCTCTGGGAGGAATGGTCGCCGACCTGGCGATTCGACCCCGCGACGTTCGAGCGCACGGCGCCGTCCTTCGACAACCCCGATTTCGTACCGGTGGTGATCCACTCGTATCGCCACCGTCACGGCAATGCGCCGGGCGATGGGCGCCTGGACGCGATCGAGCGGCGGCTCGCCGAGCGTCCGGCGATCACGGTGCCGACCGTGATCCTCCACGGCGGCGCCGACACGGTCGGGCCGCCCAAGCGGCCCGAAGCCGAGCTTCCCTACTTTCCGGCGGGAACGGAGCGACGCGTCGTACCGAACGTCGGTCATTTCATGCCGCGCGAGGAGCCGAAGGCAGTGGTCGACGCACTGCTGAAGGTCCTCCACTAGGACAGATCCCCATGCGCATCGAGATCATCTGCACCGGCGACGAGGTGCTGACGGGCAAGATCGTCAACACGAACTTCAGCTACATCACCCAGAAGCTGGAGGACGTGGGGCTGGCGGTCGAGTGGGAGACCACGGTCGGCGACGACCGCGAGAACCTGCTGCTCGCGTTCAAGCTCGCCGGCCAGCGCGCCGACGCGGTCATCGTCAACGGCGGGCTCGGGCCCACGATCGACGACCTCTCGCAGGAGATCGCCGCGCAGGCCGCGGGCGTCGAGCTCGTACTGAACGAGGGGTGGCTCAAGACGATGGAGGAGTTCTTCCGTCGCCGGAGCCGCGTCATGCCGCCCAACAACACGAAGCAGGCGATGCTGCCGTCGACCGCCGAGGTGATCGACAACCCGATCGGCACGGCATGCGGCTTCGCGCTCGACATCGGCAAGGCCCGCTTCTTCTTCACGCCCGGCGTGCCGCGCGAGCTCCGGCGCATGCTCGAGGAGCAGATCGTCCCGCGCCTTCTCGCCAAGAGCGGGCTTCAGACCGCGATCTACCTCAAGCGGTTTCATTCCTACGGGCTCGGCGAGTCGCACGTGGACGCGCTCTTGACCGGCGTCGAGACGCTGGTGCCCGACGGCACCGTCAAGCTCGGCTTCCGGGCGCATTACCCGCAGCTCGAGACGAAGCTCACGCTCCGCGGCCGCGACATGGATGACGTCAAGACCAAGCTGGCGCCGGTCGAGCGCGAGGTGCGCAAGCGTCTCGGTAACTTCATCCTGGCCGAGGACGAGCAGACCTTGGAGGGTGTGATCCTGTCGGCGCTGACCGCGCGTCAGGGGTCGCTCACGATCGTCGAGATGTTCACGAGCGGGCAGATCGCAGCACGCTTCGCGCACTTGGCCGGCGCCGAGAAAGTGTTCCGCCGCGGCATCGTGTCGCGCGCGCTGCCCGAGATCTACGCCGCGGTCGGCGTGGACGGCGACCCGCCCGCGGGCGAGCTCACCAAGGAGACCGCCGAGACCGTGGCGCAGGCCGCGCGCCGCCGCACCGGCGCCAGCCACGCGCTCGCGGTACTGATCGATCTGGACGACGGCCCCGACAAGATCGACTTCGGTGGCACCATATGCCTGGCGGTCGCCACCGCCGACGGCGTCGAATCGCGCCGCAGCCGGATCCTCGGCGGGCGCGACTGGGTGCGCCTGGGCGCCACCGAGATGGGGCTCGATTCGCTGCGCCGTTACCTGCAAGGGCTCCCGGTGGCGGAGCGAATCGACTTCGAGAAGACATGATCGGCCGCAAGGAGAACCACACATGCTGATCGTCGACGCACAGATCCACATCTGGAAGGGTCACAAGCCGACGAACCCGAACCATCGCCAGATCGCCGACTACACCGCGGACGACGTGCTCAAGGAGATGGACGAGGGCGGCGTCAACGCCGCGGTGATCCATCCGCCGGGATGGGATCCCAACTCCAACGCGCTCGCCGTCGAGGCCGCGCAGCGACATCCCAACCGGCTCGCGATCCTCGGCAATTTCCCGCTCGACAAGCCGGAGAGCCGCACGGCCCTCGACGCCATGAAGGGCAAGCCCGGGATGCTCGGGCTCCGCTTCGCGCTTCTGCAGCCGCATCAGCAGACCTGGCTCACCGACGGTAGCCTCGACTGGCTCTGGACGGCGGCCGAGCGCGCGGGCATGCCGATCGCGCTCCTGGGCCCCGGCCTGTTGCAGATGATCGGGCGCACCGCCGAGCGCCATCCCGAACTCAAGCTGATCATCGACCACTTCGGTCGGCCCGACGCGCAGTGGTCCAACCTGCCCGAGCTCGTGGCCGCCGCCAAGCAGCGCAACGTGGCGCTCAAGGCCACCGGCGCGCCGAGCTATTCGAGCGAGCCGTATCCGCATCGCGACATTCACGGACACATCAGAAAGCTCTACGACGCCTTCGGCCCGGACCGGATGTTCTGGGGCACCGACATCACGCGGATGCCGTGCCCGTGGAAGCAGTGCGTGAGCCTGTTCACAGAGGAGCTGCCGTGGCTCTCGGCGAAGGACAAAGAGCTCATCATGGGCCGCGCCCTCTGCAACTGGCTCAACTGGAAGCTCCCGGCCTGAAGCTCGCGCGCGCCGCGGCCCATCCGGGCGCTCTGCCGGCCGCGGTGCGCGTGTAACCGAAGGAGCGAGCGCATGAAACAGATCCTGCTCGATCGCTATGGCGAGCCCGAAGAGGGCCTACGCTGCGCGGAGGTGCCCGACATCGGCACGCCGGGCGCCGGCGAGGTGGTCTTCGAGGTGCTCGCGTTCCCGATCAATCCGGCCGACATCTCGTTCTGTCGAGGCACGTATCGACTGAAACCCGAGCTGCCGGCCACACCCGGCGCCGAATGCGTCGGCCGCGTCCTCGGCATCGGCGCCGGTGTCACGCACGTCAAACCGGGCGACCTCGTCATCAATCTGCAGCGCGAGAACTGGACCCAGCGCCGGCGGGTGAAGGGTGACGACGTCATCGCGGTGTCGGAGGGCATCGACATCCAGCAGGCGGCAATGTTGAGAATCAATCCCGCGACCGCGCTGCTGCTCTTGACCGACATCGTCGCGCTGAAGCCCGGCGACTGGATCATTCAGAACGTCGCCAACTCCGCGGTCGGCCGCCTCGTGATCCGGCTGGCGCGGGCCCGCGGCGTGAAGACCGTCAACGTCGTGCGACGCGAGTCGCTCTTCGGCGAGCTCAAGGCGCTGGGCGCCGACGTGTGCGTGGTCGACGGGCCCGATCTCGCCGAAACCGTCAAACCCCAGACGCACGGCGCGCCGATCCGCCTGGGACTCGACGCCGTGTCGGGCCGGGCGACCGGGCGGCTCTCTGCATGCCTGGCGGAGGGTGGTGTCGTCTGCAACTACGGCTCGATGTCCGGCGAGGACCCGGTCATGTCGCGGAGCGCCCTGGTGTCGGGCGGGCAGTCGCTCGTCGGCTTCATCCTGGGCCGCGGCCTGGCCAGCCGCTCGCTCGAGCAGATCCGCGCGATCTATGCCGAGCTCGGCCAGCAACTGGCAAAGGGCAACCTCTCGGCGCCGGTCGAGATGGTCTACGCGATCGAGGACATCAAGGACGCCGTCGCCCACGCGCAGCGCGGCGAGCGCAGCGGAAAGATCCTGGTCGCCCCGAACGGACCGGTCTAAACGACGCGGCGGCCGGATCTCTCGCGAGAGCCGGCCGCCGTGTCAGCTCGAATGAGGCGCGGCCGTCAGCGGCCGTTGTGCTTGCCGTCGTGATCCTTGTCGTCGCGCCGGTTGTCCTTGTGGATCTGGCCGCGGATCTCGCCCGCCGGGTACGACGTCGTGTGGACGTTGGCGTACGCGGCGTTCGCCCTCAGCGCGTCCACGAACGCGTCGAAGTCGCCGGCGCCGATGTTCTGAGGGGTGGGACCGATCACGCTGGCGGCCGTGAACGTCCCCGAGACGGTGCCCGAATTCACAGGGCACGCCGGCGTTCCGGCCGGCGGGTTGGCCAGGTTGGAGCAGAAGAACACCATGATGCCGCCGCCGACGTGCCGCCGCCCGAAATGAATATGGGCCTGAGTCACCGTGCCCGTACCCGGCGGCGTGGTGCCGAGGTCCGAATAGGTCAGCGTGAACGTCGCGGTCTTCGCGTTCTTGTCGACCTTGAGATGCAAGGTGCCGGTGCCGTTGGTGCGGATCGCTCCCGTCTGGCCGGCGCCCAGACCTCCGACCTCCTGGAAGCCGTTCAACCGCGCAAAGAATTCCTCGTCCGCGTACGCGTAGCTCGCTGAGAACACGAGGAGCGCGACGACCACCACAGCCTTGACCAGCTTGTTCCGGTGCATGACGTCCTCCATCTCGATTGGTTGAAACGTCTCCCCGAAACCGGGGGCCCTCCCTCCAACACGATCGGCCTACGACACACCCTCCTCCCCTGATTGTTCGAGTGAATTCGCGTAACGGTCAGGCAGGAGCGAAGCGACAAAACAGAATCGCCAGGATTGTGCGCGACGACGTCGACAAGCAACCGCACCTCGTTGGCCCGGAAGCGTCGGTGCCGCCTTATTAACGGAGGATTCGTCCGCGAGGTTCCCACCAGGGAAGCCGGGCGCGGTGTAAGATCCGGTCTCACATCGTGACGACCGGAGGTCGCATGGGCCACACATCCCGACGCGCCGCGGCAGAGGGCCTGATCGCCGCCCTGGTGTTGGCCGCCGCCGTCTTCGCGCCGGCGTCGACGTTCGCCGATCCGAGCGAAACCAAACCGGGAGCCGCCGAGGGCGACCCGGATTACGCGGCGGGTAAGGAAGCGCTCGACCGCAAAGACTGGGCAGAAGCCACTCGACGCTTCAGCCAGGCGGCGCTGCGAGACCCGGACAACGCGGATCTCCAGAACTACCTCGGTTTCTCCTCCAGGAATGTCGGCAAGCTCGACGACGCGTTCAAGCACTACCGGCGCGCGCTCGAGCTGAACCCACGGCACCGCGGCGCCCACGAGTACGCGGGAGAGGCCTACCTGATGGTCGGCGACCTCCCGAGGGCCGAGGAGCATCTGGCCGCACTACGTAAAATTTGCCTGCTGCCGTGTGAGGAGCTCAGCGATCTCGAGCGCGAGATCGCTGCTTATCGCAAGCGGACAGGCGCCGGCCGGACACCCTGAGAGCGGCGGGAGCGCCACACCCGTGATCGGCCGATCCCCGCGGCGCAAGGAAGACGAGCGGCTGATCACCGGTCGCGGCCGCTTCATCGACGACATCGCGCCGCCGGGCCTCCTGCACCTGACACTGGTGCGCTCGACTCACGGCAGGGCCCGGCTCGTCGGGATCGACGCGAGCGCGGCCCGCGCGCTGCCGGGAGTCGCGGTCTTTCTCGCCGACGATCTGCCCGAGCTCTCTGATCCGCTGCCGGCCTCGCGGGCCGATCGCACCAATCCCTACGTCCGTCTGGACACGCCGCGACCGCAGCGCCCGCTGGCCCGCGGCGAGGCGCGCTACGTCGGCGAGCCGATCGCCGCGGTTGTCGCCGACGATCCTTATCGCGGGGCGGATGCGGCCGAGCTCGTGCGAATCGAGTACGAGCCGCTGCCTGCCGTGGTCGATGCCGAAGCCGCGATGAGCGAGTCGTCGCCCGCGGTGCACGAGGGTGCGAGTAACGTCGTCGGCCACGTCGTGAAGCTGATCGGCGACGTCGACCGCGCGTTCGCCGGGGCCGACGTGATCGTCGAGGGCCATCCCGCGCACGGGCGCGTGACATCGATGGCGATCGAGACGCGCGGCCTCTGCGCCGCGTTCGATCCGGCCGTCAACACGATGACCGTGTGGGCGGCGCACCAGGGGCCCTATCACCTCCGCAGCGCCGTCGCGGCGCGGCTCGGGTTGCCCGCCGAGAGCGTGCGGGTGATCGCCCCGGACACCGGCGGCGGCTTCGGGCCGAAGGAAGGCATCTACCCCGAGGACGTGCTGGTCCCCTTGCTCGCCCGCCGGCTCGGCCGGCCCGTGAAGTGGATCCAGACGCGAACCGAATTCCTCTCGAGCTCGCATCAAGCGCGCGAGCAGGCGCACCACGCCCGGCTGGCCGCCACGCACGACGGGCGCATCCTCGGCCTCGACGTGCGCATCGTGAAGGACGTCGGTGCGTATCACAACTTCTCGGTCCACGAGCCGACGAACACCATCAATCACCTGCCGTCGCAGTACAAGGTGCCCGCCCTGCGCGCCGAGGGCTTCTCGGTGGTCACCAACAAGACGCCGAGCGCGCCGTATCGCGGCGCCGGGCGGCCCGAAGCGATCCTGGTGGTCGAGCGTCTGCTCGATCGGCTCGCGACCCGCCTCGGCCTCGATCCGGCCGAGGTGCGGGCGCGCAACCAGATCGCGCCGCAGGAGATGCCCTATCGCCCGGGGCTCGTCTATCGCGACGGCGTCGCCGTCAGCTACGACGGCGGCGACTATCCGCTCGAGCTCCGGCGCGCGCTCGATCTCCTGGACTACGCGGGCTGGCGCAAGCGCCAGGCTGAATTGCGCGCGCAAGGGCGGCGCATCGGTCTGGGCATCGCAGGCTACTTGGAGGCGGGCGGCAGCGTGCGCCCGGGCGAATGGGCGACCGTCAAGGTGGACGAGCGCGGCCACGTCGAGGTGCTGATCGGCGTGTCGGGCTCGGGCCAGGGGCACGAGACCGTGTTCGCTCAGGTCTGCGCCGAGTACCTCGGCGCGGCATTCGACGACATCCGCGTGCGCGGCGGCGACACGACCTTGGTCCCGTTCGGCTACGGCACGGGCGCCAGCCGGGTCGCGGTGAACACCGGCAACGCCGTCGCGGTCGCCGCGGCCGACGTGAAGGTCAAGGCGTGCAAGGTTGCCGCGGGCTTGCTCGAATGCGCGCCCGACGACGTGCGCATCGAAGAGGGCCGAGCGTTCGTCGTGGGCGCGCCGGACCGCGCGGTGCCGCTCGCGCAGGTCGCTCGCGTCGCGTTGAGCGATCGCGGCCTGGTCGAGCTCGGCGGCCCGGGGCTCTGGGCGACGAAGTTCTACTCGCCGCCGACGGTGACGTGGTCGAGCGGCGTGCACGCCGCGGTCGTCGAGATCGACGCCGAGACCGGCAAGCTCGCGATCCTGCGCTACGCGATCGTGCACGACTGCGGCCGCCAGCTCAATCCGATGATCGTCGACGGCCAGATCGTCGGCGGCTTCGCCCAGGGGCTCGGCGTCGTGCTGGGCGAGCACGTCGTCCACGACCAGGACGGCCAGCTCTTGACGAACACCCTGATGGACTATCCGATCCCGCGGGCGGACGACATGCCGCCCCTGGTGATGGAGCATCTCGAGTTCGCGACCGATCACAACCCCCTCGGAGTCCGCGGAGTCGGCGAAGGCGCGACCGGACCGCCGACGGCGGCCATCGCGAACGCAGTCGCGGACGCCTTCGACGGCCGGCTCGACGTGGGCAACCCTGTGCTGACGCCGCACCGGGTCTGGGCACTGCTCCGCCAGGCGGGATTCGTGCGCGATTGACAGATCGATCAACGCACTCACTGACAAGGTAGTGCGCGCCGCAGGCCGTCGCGGGGCTGGGGCCCCGCCGGCCGAGGCGCGCTTCTAAAGGAGGACGAGATGGCGAGACTGACACCGATCACCAGCAAGAACCAGGTCGCGGCGAAGGATCAGGCGATCGTCGACTCGATCGTCGCCAGCCGCGGCGCCCTGCAAGGCCCGTTCACGATGTTCCTGCACTCGCCCGAGCTCGCCGGACGCCTCGCGCACCTCGGCGCCTACGTCCGCTTCGAGGGCTCGCTCGACATGCGCGTGCGCGTGCTCGCGGCGATGACGGTCGCCCGCGAGCTGGAAGCCGTGTACGTCTGGGGCGCCCAGACCGGCGGCGCGCGGAAGCTCGGCGTGCCGGAGTCGACGATCACGGCGATCCGCGAGAACCACAGCCGCGGCATCCCGGCCGAGGACGCGCAGATCGTCGAGTTCACGCGGCAGCTGATGCGCAAGCACCGGGTCGACGAGGCCACCATGAAGGCGCTGATCGGCCGATTCGGCAACGACGGGTTCATCCAGCTCACCGGCGCGATCGGCTACTACGCGATGCTGGCGATGACGGTCAATGCGTGCGAGCTCGAGGCGGCGCCCGGCGCTGAAGTGCTCAAGGTCTAGCGGGAGGATCTCATGCGACCCTACGAGGGCATCAAGATCATCGACATCACGCACGTGCTGGCCGGCCCGTTCGCCGCCTACCAGATGGCATTGCTGGGCGCCGACGTCATCAAGGTCGAGCACCCGACGGACTACGACCAGAGCCGCGACACCGGCGGCGATCGCGCGCTCAACAAGCAGCAGATGGGCACGGGCTTTCTCACGCAGGGCTCGAACAAGCGCGCGATCACCTTGAACCTCAAGCACGAGAAAGGCCGCGAGATCTTGAAGAAGCTCGTGCGCGACGCCGACGTGCTGGTGGAGAACTACCGGTCCGGTGCGTTCCGAGCGCTCGGACTCGGCTGGGACGATCTCAGCGCGCTCAACCCTCGGCTGATCTACTGCTCGATGACCGCGTTCGGCCAGGAAGGCCCGCGCGGCGTGCAGACGGCGTACGACCAGCTGATCCAGGCGACGTCCGGGATGATGGCGATGACCGGCACGCCCGAGGTGAACCCGATCAAGACCGGCGCGCCGGTCATCGACTACGCGACCGGCACCATGTGCGCGTTCGCGATCTCCGCGGCGCTCTTCCAGCGCGAGCGCACGGGCCGCGGCCAGTACATCGACAGCGCGATGCTCGACGTGTCCTTGATGCTGATGGGCTCGCACATCACGTCATATCTAAGAACCGGCAAGGAGCCCAAGCCCAAGGGTAACCAAATGGACCGGGCCTCGAGCCAGCTCTATGAGGCCAAGGATGCGCCGCTGATGATCGCCGCCGGCAACCGCGGCCAGCACGAGCGGCTCTTCCGCGCGGTCGGCCGTCCCGACATCGCCGCGCAGTCGACCCACGACGAGCGCGAGGAGCTCTACGACAAGCAGACCGAGGAGCTTCAGAAGATCATCGGCCAGCGCACGGCCGACGAGTGGGAGCAGTATCTGCAAAGCAGCCACGTCCCGGCTGGGCGTATACGGCGTTTGTCGGAGTCGCTGGAGGATCCGCAGCTGAAGGCGCGCAACGTCCTGCACCGGCACGAGAAGATCGAGGGGGTCGAGGGGCCGGTGACCGTGCCGCTCGCCGCGTTCAAGTTCGCTCACGGGGGCCCGAGCATCGAGACGCCGCCCCCGCGTCTGGGCCAGCACACCGACGAAGTGCTGGCGAGCCTCGACTACTCCAAGGCCGACATCGCGGCGCTCCGCGCGGAGGGCGCCATCTAAGTCGCTGAATCAAGAGCGAGGTTCAAGGCGAGAGGAACGGGGGCGTCGCCGTCAGGGCAGAAGGTCGGCGACCGCAATGCGGCTGGACGCGAAGGCGAGCGGGACGACGACAGCAGCTGGCGTCAGCCGCGCCATCGACTGATAGCGCCAGCCGTACAGCCCGGCCGGGTCGGCCTCGGGTAGTCGATAGACCTCGAGGGCGTGATCGACCAGGTTCACGATCCAGTAGTCCTGAAGTCCGGCACGCGCATAGAGGCTACCCTTGTGGTCGCGGTCGAAGGTGAGGCTCGATTCGGCCACTTCGATGACGAGAACCGGCCGATCGGGATGCGCCTCGCGATAGTCACTGGGACGTCCGGAAACCACCACGAGATCCGGCTCCGGCTCCGACTCGTCGTCGAGCAAGATCGGCAGCTGCGTCCGGACGAGCCATCCCGGCGGCAACGCCGCTCTCACCGCATACTCGAGCGCCGAGATCGCCGATGCGTGATACACGCCGTGAGGCTCAGCGACGACGAGTTTCCCTCCGAGCAGCTCGAGCGGCTCACCCTCGAACACTCCCAGATCGACGAGCCGTTCGTACTCCACTCGTGTCCAATGTCGGACCGTCAGCGGCGCTTGCTTCATCGACTCAATCTAGCCCGCTCTGGTCGTTGGATCAATGTCCGCTGCCGCAGACACCAGCCCCTCAACAGCCGGAGCACGTCAACCGGCCGCGGGGTATCATCCGCTCGCGCGGCCGTCGGTGATTCGGCTTGCGTTGTCCTCGAACGCCGAAAGGAGACGCCCATGGCTTTCCTTCTGCGATGCCCGTCGCTGACCATCCTCGGCTTCGCCCTCATGGTGCTCGCGGCCGGGCCCGCGTCGTCACAGGCGCCGGCTCGCGGTCACGGGGCCGAAGCCCGCGACATGGAGCTGGTCGGCCACGACGATCTGCAGGGCCGCTCGGCGTACCAACCGACGATCCACAAGCAAGGCGGGCGCGTGATCGCCTACGTCGGCCATCACGGCGGCAAGGCCCGCAATCCACTGACCGGCGCCGACGAGGACAACGGCACCTCGATCGTCGACGTCACCGACCCGGCGCGCCCGCGTTACCTGGCGCACATTCCCGGCGCCTCCGGAGGCGGAGAGCAGGGCGGCGCGCAGATGGCGCGCCTCTGCGATCGGCAAGGCAAGACGTACCTGCTGCGGACGTTCGGCAATGCCGTGCCGAACTCCGGCCACGAGGTCTGGGACGTCAGCGATCCGACGAAGCCGCACAAGGCGAGCACGCTCGTGACGGGCCTCACCTCGACCCACAAGAACTTCTGGGAGTGCGACACGGGCACCGCGTATCTCGTCTCGGGGGATCTTGCCAAGACCAATCCGCTGCAAACCGGTCCGTCGGGCTGGCGCACCGCACGCATGACGAAGATCTACGACCTCAGCGATCCCGCGAAGCCCGTGTTCGTGCGCGACTTCGGCCTGGCCGGCCAGGAGCCCGGCTCGAGCGTCGCGAGCGTGCCGCCCGGGGCTCATGGCCCGATCGTGCTCGGCAATCGCGTGTACTTCGCCTACGGCACGAGCGCCGACGGACTCCTGCAGATCGTCGATCGTCAGAAGCTCCTGAGCGGTCCCAAGGAGCCCACCGCGGCGAAACTCAACGCGCCTGAGATCAGCCGGCTCTACATGTCGCCGAACTGGGGTGGGCATACGGCGTTCCCCGTGCTCGGCATGACGATCGGCGACTGGAGCGCCAACACCAAAGGCAACACGCGCGACTTCGTCGTGCTGGTCTCGGAGGCGATCGCGAACGAGTGCCGCGAGTTCCGCCACGCCACGTTCATGGTCGACATCACGACCGAGACGCGCCCGTTCTCGGTGGCCACCTTCCAGGTGCCCGAGGCGCTCGGCTCGTTCTGCAAGCGCGGTGGGCGCTTCGGCCCGCACTCGAGCAGCGAGTCATTCGCGCCGGTCTTCTACCGAAAGATGGTGTTCGTCGCCTACTTCAACGCGGGCGTGCGCGCGGTCGACATCCGCAACCCGTACGCGCCGCGCGAGGCGGCGTTCTACATCCCGGCGACGACGGAGCGCACGGCCGAGCGCTGCGTGACCGAGCCGACGCGCAGCTGCAAGGTCGCGATCCAGACCAACAACGTCGAGGCGGACGAGCGGGGCTACATCTACCTCGCGGATCGTGCGAACACCGGCCTGCACATCGTGCGGCTTACCGGCGACGCCGCGAAGATCGTCGGCAATTGATCTAACTCGGGGCGCAGGTGCTGGTTGCGCATTTGGGACCTGGGCTAGACTTCGGGATTATGCGAATGATCGGGTTCACTCTTCTCCTCAGTCTCACGCTCGCACTTGTGTCGCCTGCCGCCCAGGAGCAGAAGTCGTCGAAGATCCCGCTCGTCGGACTCTTCCACGTCGGCCTCGACCACGATCCGCCCGGACTCGCGCCACTGCGCGAGAGCCTCAAACGCCTGGGTTACGAGGAGGGCCGAAACATCCGTCTGGATTATCGGAACCAGGCCGATGAGGATGCCGCGCGCTCGACCGCTCAGGCCTTCGTGCGAGAGCGGGTCGACATCATAATTGCCTTCGAGAACCAGGCGGTACGCGCGGCCCGGGCGGCCACGTCAGAGATTCCAGTGGTATTCGCCCATGTGAGCGATCCGGTTGCCGCCGGCTTCGTGAAGAGCATTGCCCGACCCGGCGGCAACCTGACAGGCGTTGCGGACTTCGTGGGAGAGCTTCAGGACAAGCGCGTCCAGATCCTCGGTGAAATGGTTCGGCTTCGGCGGCTGCTCATCCTGACTGATCCCACCGACCCCGCCACCCCACGGCTCAGAGCGGACATCGAGCGCGTGGCCCCGCAGCTCAAGGTGCAGCTCGTGGAGCGGCACGCGACCAGCGAGACCGACGTCACGAACGTCTTCGCGTCTCTGAAGAAGGGCGCGGTGGACGGCATGGTCGTCATCTCGCCCAAGCTGATCACGAACTTTCCCGCGCTGATCTTGCGGCTGAGCCTGGAGCACCGGATTCCGCTGGCGTGGCACCGCAAGGCGCTGGCGGAGCAAGGTGCACTTTTCTCCTACGGTCCGAACTTCACGGCGGTCGGTCAGGACATCGCCGGGTACGTCGACCGCATCCTCAAAGGCGCCAAGCCGGCCGACCTCCCGGTCCAGCAGGTCGCGCGCCTGGAGCTCGTCGTCAACGCCAGGACGGCTAGAACGCTCAGCCTGACGATCCCGCCGTCGGTGCTGAGCAGGGCTGATCAGATCATCGACTAGCGCGTTGCGGAGCAGCGAGCGGTGGTGGCTATTCGATCACCTGCTCGGCGCGGAGCAGCACCGACTTCGGCACCGTCAAGCCGAGCGCCCGGGCGGTCTTCAAGTTCAGCGCGAGCTCGTACTTCGTCGGCTGCTCAACGGGCAGATCGGCCGGCCTGGCGCCCTTGAGGACCTTCACGACGTGCTGCGCCGTGCGGCGGAACATCTCCTCGCGGTTGGGCCCCATCGCCAGGAGACCGCCGTCCGACACGTATTCCTTCAAGCCGTACGCGGCCGGCAGGCGATTGGCCGCGGCGAACTCGATGATCCGCACGCGCTGTGAGAACAGAAAGAGGTCGGGCGTGACGAAGAGCGCGTCGGGCCGCTCGCGCAGGATGGCCGCGAACGCGCTCGGCAGCTCCTCGGGCTTCGTAGCCAGATAGACGCGGCTCTTGAGCTTTACGGACGGCAGCGCGGCCTCGACGCTCTTGATCGTCGCGGTGTGGCCGGGATTGTTCGGGTTGCCGAGCAACGCCACCCACACGAAGCTCGGCTGGATCTCCTTGAGGAACTGCAGCCCCTTGGGCCCGACCTCGGCGAGACCCGCCGACATGCCGGTGATGTTGCCGCCGGGTCGAGCCAGGCTCGAAACGAATCCGTAGGCGACCGGATCGCCGACGTCGGTGATGACGATCGGGATCGTGGTCGTCGCGTCGCGGGCGGCCCGCGCCGCCGGCGAGGCGACTGCGACGATCACGTCAACTTTCGCCCGCACCAGCTCCTGGGCCAGCGGTGCGTACTCGCCACTGCCGCCCCACCTGGAGAGAATCGCCAGGTTCCGGCCCTCGACGTAACCGAGCTCGAACAGCTCCTGGCGGAAGATGTCGTCGGCCGGACGCGGCGCGACCGCGAGATAGCCGATTCGCGCGATCTTCGCGGCCGCCTGCGCGTGCGCGGTCTCAGCGGCCAGCGCAGAGCCGAGGCCCACGACGACCGCGAGCAAGACCGGGCCGAGCGCCACCTCAGCCGCGCCGCCTTTGCTCTACTTGTCGCCGAGCGGCACGATCGCGTACATCCGCGGCTGATTGCCGACGACCCGCGTGACGTGGCCTTGACCGGTGAGGTCCTCGGCCAACACGACGTCACCGGGCCCGACCCGCGCGACCGTGCCGTCGCCCACCTCGATCTCAGCCGTGCCCGAGAGCGAGATCGAATACTGGCGCCTGGGCGCGCAGTGCCAGTTGAGCACGTAGCCCGCCGGCGCCACGCGAAAGGCGATGCCGCTCGCCGATTGCATCGGCGTGCCCTCGCCGTGCGCGCCCTCGACGTCGGAGAACGGCTTCATCTCCCACGGCACCTCGGCGATGTGCGACTTTCCGTCCGAGCCGCTGTACACCCGGAACACTTTCGGCATGGCCTTCGTTTCCTCGCCGCCCGCGCTCAGCGCGCGGCCGCGGCGGCCTCCGGCATCTGACGGACCACGCGGGTCTCGTGCACCGCCGGCGAGTAGATCTCGAGGACCTCGAGGTCGTCGGAGCAGTCGAGCTCGTTGTGCACGATCCCCGGCGGCTGCAGGATGCAGTCGCCCTTGGTGAACGTGTGCTCGCCGTGGTTCTCGTAGGTGAACTTGATCCAGCCGTTCAGCACGTAGAACATCTGGAAGTCGCAGAGGTGCTGGTGCAGGCCGGTCGTGTGGAGCTCGTGGTTGCCGGCCGACTCCTTCTTGATCCGGATCGTGTGCGCGCGGAACTTGCCGTGCGTGGCATTCTCGATGCCGAGATCGCGGTACTCCATGAAGCTGCGCAGCCCGGTCTTGTAGACGGCATCCTTCGCGAGGCTGGCGCTGAAGAGCTGGTTGGGCTCGCTCATGATCGGATCCTCCTCATGGGTGTGTTGGCTCGTGTGTCGCTCTAGCTGGGTGCGCTGAACTCGAACGTGGTGCCGACCGAGCTGGCAGTGAAGTGCCCCGGCAGCCGGTGCATCACGGCGGCGATCGCCTCGATCCCGGTGCAGTGCTGCGGGACGACGTGGTCGACGTCGAGCCCGCGAAACGCGTCGACGACCTTCGTGATGCGCGCCTCGTCGAGCCCGCTCAGATGGAAGCCGCCGATGACCGCGTGCACCTTGGGCACGCCGGTGAAGCGGACGGCGTTGCGGCAGATGCCGACGATGCCGCGGTGCGAGCACGACGTGACGACGACGAGGCCGCGGTCGCGCACGTTGGCCACCAGGGTCTGCTCGCCGATGAACGTGTCCTGCACGAGGTCGCCGTCCTCTTCGACTCTGAGATTGGACGGGATCGTCTCCCACTCCTCGGTCGTGTGCATCTCACCGGAGAGCCACGCGCCCTCGACGAGCGGCGTCGGCTTGGCGACCAGCCGCACGTCGATCTGATAGCGCTCGATCTCGTCGCGGGACAGGCAGCCGCTGTACACCCGTCGCTCGCCGCGCTGCTGCCAGCGTGGCCGGAAGTGGTCGACGCCGCCGTAGAACGCCAGGTCGGGACGCAGCCGACGGCGCCAGGCGTGCAGGAAGCCTGTCAGCCCGCCCCAGTGGTCGCGGTGGCCATGGGAGAGGGCGATGGCATCGATCCGCGCGGGGTCGAGCGCCAGCTCTCGGAAATTGTGGTTCACCGTGTCCGGTGTGAGTCCGAAGTCGAGGGCCAGCGTGAACCGGTCGGCGCCCCGGGTGATTTCGACCAGGTGCGCCAGCCCGTGCTCGGCCCGGAGATCCGGCATCTTGCCGGCTACGAACGCGCTGTAGCGGCGGGCCACCGCGTCGTCCTGGCGCAGGTTGTCGACGTAGTTGTCGACGACGGTCGTGACGCGGACGCGGTCGACGGCGGCCACCGGCATGCGGGTATCCTACCAGCGAACGCGGTCGGTCAAATCAGATGTCGATTTGGGCAGGTCTTCGGCGTCGTATGGGTAGAGGCCGGCCGAGCCCAACCCCGGGTTCCGGCGCCCGAAAACGTCAGGAGGAGGACGATCCATGCGCTACATGCTGCTCATCAATTCTCAGAAATCGGCGCCGCCGCCGTCGAAGGGCGAGATGGAAGCCATCATGAAGGGGCACGAGCGGTTCGGCTCCGAGCTCCTGGCCGTCAAGAAGATGGTCCACGGCGAACGCCTGCGTGGTGACGACGAAGCCAGCCGCATCCGCTTCAAGGCCGGTCAGCGTCAGGTCACGGACGGCCCCTTCACCGAGACGAAAGAGGTGCTCGGCGGGTTCTACCTGATCGAGTGCGACAACAAGGCGGAGGCGATCGAGTGGGCCAAGAAGATCCCGCTCACCGAGGGTGGCCACATCGACGTCGTCCCCGTCTGGCCGATGTGAGCAAGCGCCGGTCGTAGCGACGACCGGCTCGGACGGGCGCTGCGGGGGGACTCCCGGCGCATCGAGTAACATCTCTGCTCGTGATCTCGGACGATCGCGAGCAGACGCCGGGCGCCCATCCCCACGCGCCCGTGGCCGAGGCGTTTCGCGCGGAATACGCGCGCGTCGTCGCCTCGGTGCTGCGGATCGCGCGCGACATCGACCTGGCCGAGGAGATCGTCCAGGAAGCCTTCGAGCAGGCGCTCGAGCGCTGGCCCCGCACCGGCACGCCCGATCGACCGGGCGCGTGGCTGCTCACGACCGCGCGCCGCCGGGCGATCGATCGCTTGCGCCGCGGCCGCCTCGCGGACTCGAAGGCCGAGGCGATCGCCTACGAGACCGCGCTCGCCGCCGGCAACGAGATTCCCGACGTGACCGATCCCGAGACCATCGCCGACGACCGGCTCCGGCTGGTCTTCACCTGCTGTCATCCCGGACTGCCGCCGGACAGCCGCGTCGCCCTCACCTTGAAGCTGGTCGGCGGCCTCTCGACCGCCGAGATCGCGCGCGCGTTTCTGGTGCCCGAGCCGACGATCGCGCAGCGCCTCGTGCGCGCCAAGCGCACGATCCGCGAGCGCGCCCTTCCCTACGAGGTGCCGGAGGGCGCCGAGCTTGCCGACCGTCTGCCGGCCGTGCTGGCGGTGGTCTATCTGATCTTCAACGAGGGCTACGCCGCGCACAGCGGTGACGCGCTCGTGCGGCTGGACCTCTGCGAGGAGGCGCTGCGTCTGGGCCACATGCTGGTCGAGCTGATGCCGCTCGAGTCGGAGGTGCTCGGGCTCGTCGCGCTGATGGAGCTTCAAACTTCGCGCGCGGCCACCCGCGCCGACGCCGACGGCAATCTGGTCTTGCTCGCCGACCAGGACCGCTCGCGCTGGGACCGGTCGCGACTCACGCGCGGCCTGGCGCTGCTCGAGCGCGCGGGCCCGGTCGCGCGGGCCGGTCCGTATCAGCTCCAGGCAGCGATCGCCGCCTGCCACGCGCGCGCGGCGTCGTGGGAGGTGACGGACTGGGAAGCGATCGTGATGCACTATCAGGCGCTCGCCGAGGCGTCGCCCTCACCGGTGGTCGAGCTGAACCGCGCGGTCGCGATCGGATTCGCGCGCGGTCCCGCGGCGGGGCTCTCGGCCCTCGACGGCATCGATGCCGCGACCTTGCGCGGCTATCACCTGCTGCCGGCCGCGCGCGCCGACTTCCTGCGACGGCTCGGGCGCCGCGCCGAGGCGGCCGCGGAGTATCGGCGTGCGCTCGAGCTCACGGACAACGCGCGCGAGCAACGCTTCTACGCGGCGCGACTAGCGGGGCTGGAAGCACTGGGATAGGCTCGCGAGCACATGGCGTACGACATCGACCGCGACCTGCTCCGTCAGGCCCCCGACAGCGGACTCCGATCGCACCTGCAGCGTTATGGTCTCGCCGTCGCTCCGGGCTCGAAGTCCGGTGACACGTGCCTGGTCTTCGTCCACGGACTCGGCGGGCATGTCGTCGACACGTGGCGCGGGTTCCCCGCGCAATTGGCGAAGGATCCCGACTTCGACGCAGTGGACATCGCGTTCTTCGGGTACAAGACCACGCTCTTCGACGGCTGGGGCATCCTCCGCGGACTCGGCAGCTGGCTGCCGGTGGCCCGGCGGTACGACTTCGAGGCGAAGGGCCGCGAGCTGGCCGACGAGCTCAGAGACGTTGTGCGGCAGCGGGCGCCGAAGCAGATCGTCCTCGCCGCGCATTCGCTCGGCGGCCTGGTCGTCATCGAGGCGGTCCGCCAGCTCAGCCTGTCCGGAGAGCCAGAGCGCCGGGCGATCACACGCCATGTCTCGGCGCTCGTGTTCTACGGCACGCCCTTTCTCGGCTCCGATCGCGTCACGCGGCTTTCCGCGCTGGCATCGCCCGACCTGCGGGCTCTGTCACGCCGCAAACGATATCGCGATGGGCTCAGCACGTGGGTCGCCAGGCAGCTGCGCGGACATCTGTTCTTGCTCGGCGACACGTACGCGCGCGTCGGGATCTTCTACAGCGCGCTGGACAAATGGGTCGACCTGCAGAGCGCGCGCGGTCGATTCCCCGAGAACCTCACGGAGCAGTGGAACGTCTCGCACACCGCGCTCTGCAAGCTCGACGGCGATCTGCGTCCGTACCGGTTCCTGAAGAAATTCGTGGCGACCCCGTCCCCCGCAGCAGCCTCGTCCGCGGCCGAGCCATCTCTGACCACCTATCGCGTCCGCACACCGGACAAGCAAGATCTTCGCGACATCAAGGCCATCTATGAAGGCGACGACCGGTTGCCCGAGATCGAGCGAATACCGTGGGATGTGATCGTCGCGGCGCTCGCCAAGACAGAAGCAGCCGAGGCCGGGCCCGATTCCGCCCGCGTGCACTTGCGCTATCTCCTCGGCGCGCGGGGGCGGGATTCCCGCATCGTGGCCTTCGGTTACGCGCACCATCGACGCACCGACCACTACGCCTGGCTCGCGTATCTCGTGGCCAAGCGCACGCGCGAGCGCGCGGTGGGCGTGCGGCTCGCGCTCCAGCTCGCGGCGCACCTTCGTGAGCGCGGCTCCGACCTTCACGGAGTCTTCTTCGAGGTCGAATCTCCGAACGCCGCGGTCACCTCGAACGCCCGCGACCCAGGACGACTCCGTCGAGCGCGGATCCGGCTCTACTCGAGCGTCGGTGGCGTCTACGCGATCACCGGTCTGCGCTACCGGCAGCCGCGCTTGAGCCCTGACGCCACCCAGGGTGAAGAGCCGATGCATCTGCTGTATGCCCCGGTACCTTCGACGACCGCCCTCGAATGGCTGACTCGCACGGAGGTCGACGACATCCTCCGCTGGATCGTCGACGTGCAGCGCGAAGCCTTCGCTGATCATCCGCGGGCCGCCGCCTACTCGACGTACCTGGACGGGTGGCGTCGGGCCCTCGTTCGGGATCTCGGCGACTCGGTCCAGGTCGAGCCGGCGAAGGTGCTCGTCGAGCGGCTCAGCGACCGGGCTTGAGCTTCAGGTCCTCGTAGGGCGCCGAGTACGAAAAGCCCTTGATGTGATCGACGCACGCCTCCTCGACGCGGGGTCCGACGCCCCAGAGGAAGGCGAGCTCGTAGATCGGCACGTGCATCGCCCGGTCGTACATGATCTGCTGGATCTGGTGCAGCGTGGCCTCACGCTTCTTGCGATCGAGCTCGCGCGCCTGGCGCGCGTAGAGGTCTTCGATCTCCGGCACGACGCCCGAGGCATAGATCCCGCTCTTGGTCACGTAGACCTCGATGCGCGTGGCCGCGTTGCCGGCCGGCGCGCCGAGCCCCATGATGACGCCCTTGATCTTGTGCTCGCGCCACGCGGTCAGGAACGCGGCGCGCTCCATCGTGCGCATGCGCGTGCGGATCCCGACCTCCTGCAGGTAGTTGCCGATCGCTTCGGCCAGCGAGAAGAACGGCGGGAACGGCGTGAGCTCGCCGGCGTCGAAGCCCGACGGGAAGCCGGCCTCGGCCAGAAGCTTCTTGGCCCGCGCCGGGTCGTACGCGGGCGGCTCGAAGATCTTGGCGAACTCCAGCACGCGCGGCACGAGCCCGCCCGTCGGCCGCGACATGCCGAGCGTCTCGGCTTGATTCAGGCCGCTGCGATCGAGCGCATGGCTCGCCGCCAGCCGCACGCGCTTGTCGGCCCACGGTGACTTGGGATCCCACTGCTCCGGCAGATCGAGGAAGACGACGCCCGGCGGCAGCGCCGCGGCCAGGCGCAGCCCCTGTGACCGCTTCACCTCGGCGGCCACCGGGCCGCTCAGGAGATAGACGATGTCGACGTCGCCCGCCTTGAGCGCTGCGGCGCGCGTGGTCTCGTCGGGCATGCTGCGGAACACGAGCCGCTTCACGTTGGGGACCTTGCGCCAGTAGCCCTCGAACGCTTCCAGCACGAGGTCGATGCCGGGGTTGAAGCTCACGAACTTGTACGGCCCGGCGCCGATCGGGGCCTTCTTGAAGCCGTCCTCGCCCACCTTCTCGACGTATTTCTTGGGCACGATCCAGGCCGCACCGGTGGCCGACGTGCCGTAGAAGGTCATGAAGTCGGGCCACGGCTCTTTCAGCTGAAATCGGACGCGGCCGGGGTCGACGATCTGCACTTCGCGCACGCGATCTTTCAGAACCTTGGCTGCCGCGCCGTGGTAGCGCTCGAACGAGTACTTCACGTCCTCGGCCGTGACCGGCTCGCCGTTGTGGAACTTCACGCCCTTTCTGATGACGAACTCGTACGTGAGGCCGTCCTTCGACGCAGTCCACGACTCGGCGAGGCTCGGCGTGTTGTCGCCGCCCGGCATCGGCTTCACCAGCGCGTCGTGGAGCGCGTAGAGCACCAAGAACGGCGTGATGAACGCCTCGGTGTCGCTGGGGTCGAGCCAGCGCGCGGCGAGCGTGACGTGCACGCCCCAGGTCATCGTGCCTTCGGGCGCGGCCATCGCGACGGGCGAGAACGTGGCGAGTAGGAGCGAGCTGATCAACACGAATCGGATCACGAGGGATTTCATCGCGCCTCCGTGGTGAGCTCGAAAAGTCGAGCTAGGGTATCATCGCCGCGGAGGCGTCGATGAAAATCAAAGCGCTCGACACGTACTTCCTGTCCGCGCCCCTGCCCCAGCCGGTCCGCACCTCCACCTCCACGATCAGCCGCGTCAGCGAGCTCATCGTCACCTTGACGACCGACGCCGGGCTCGTCGGGATCGGCGAGGCGCACGGGCCGTTCCTGTCCCAGGGCGGCCAGGAGGGCATGCGCGCCGTCAACCAGATCCTCGAGCGCATCCGGCCGCTGGTCGTCGGCCAGGACCCGTTCAGCGTCGAGCGCATCTGGCAGGACCTGTTCGCGCTGACCTACACGAGCGTGCGCGGCATCCCGCCGCTGGCGCAGCAGCGGCGCCAGCTCGTAACGGCGATCAGCGCCATCGACATCGCGCTCTGGGACCTCATGGGCAAGGCGACGAACCGGCCAGTGCACGCGCTGCTCGGCGGCGCGCTCCGCTCGCGCGTGCCCGCGTACGTCACCGGCTTCTACTATCGCGACGGCGAGCGCCCGGACGATCTCAGGCGCGAGGCCGCGATGTACCTCGCGCACGGCTATCGCACGCTCAAGGTGAAGGTGGCCGGGCTCTCGCCCGAGGCCGACGCCGAGCGCGTGGGCGTGATCCGCAAGGCGGTCGGGCCTGACGTCCAGCTCATGCTCGACGCCAATCAGGGCTGGGATCTCTCGAGCGCGCTGCGCGCCACGCGCCTGTGCGAGCCCCACGACATCTTCTGGCTCGAGGACCCGATGCCCTGGTACGACGAGCGCCACGCGCTGCGGCGGCTCAAGGCCGAGGTGAACGTGCCGATCTCGGCCGGCGAGACCGAGTACACGCCGTTCGGGCTCCGCACGATGGTGGCCGAGGGGCTGGTCGACTACCTGATCATCGACTCGACGTGGGCCGGCGGGCTCACGGTGTGGCGCAAGGCGGCTGTGATGGCCGAGCTCTACCAGATCCCGCTCGCTGCCCACCACGATCCGCAGATCCACGTGCACGCGGTCGCGGCGAGCCCGACCGGGTTCATCCTGGAATCGTTCGCGGACCCGACGCGCGACCCGCTCTGGTTCGAGCTCTTCCGTGAGCAGCCGAAGATCGTCGACGGCCACATGGCCGTCCCCGACACGCCCGGGCTCGGCCTCGAGCTCCGACAGGACACGCTCGAGAAGTACGGCGTCAAGCTCGGCTGAGCGAGCCCCCGGTGCTGGGCGGCGTTCTCTTCGATCTCGACGAGACGCTGATCGACGCCGGAGGTTGCCACCGCGAGGCGAGCCGCCGCGCCTTTGCCGCATTCGGCCTGGACTGGGAGGAAGCGCTCAGGCGGACGGGTCCGCTCTTCGGCCGCCGGATGCGAGAAATCCTGGCGGCTCGACGCGACGCGCTCGGGATCGCCGAGTCGGCGGCGCCCCTGAGCGAGCTGCTAGCGTTACGCCAGCGCGCCTACGTCGAGGTCTTCCCGGCCGGCGTCCACCTACTGCCCGGCGCTCGACAAGCGGTCGCCAGCGTGCGTGAGCACGGGGCGGTGGCGGCCATCGTCTCGTCCAGCGTGCGCGCGATCATCACGCTGACCATGGAGCACTTCGGCCTCACGCACCAGGTGAGCTTCGTGGTCGGCGGCGACGACGTCCAGAACAGCAAGCCCGACCCGGAGTGCTACGAGCTCGCGTATCGGCGGCTACAGTCGTTCAGGCCGGCCGCAAAGCGCGAGTGTCTCGTGGTCGAGGACTCGTCGGTCGGCGTCGCCGCGGCGCGCTCGGCGGGCCTCCCGGTGTGCCTCATCCCGCATTCGCGGGTCGGCGAGTCGCCGAAGTCGGACTACTTGCTGACGTCGCTCGACGAGTTTCCACAGCTCGTCGCACGCCTGAGCGCCCGCTAGGTCGCGCCCGACCACGCCCGGCGATCTTCCTCGAGCACGCGCGAGAGCACCGCGTAGTGGCCGCGAAACTGACGGCGCATGACCACGGCCGCCAGCGGGATCGTGATGCGGCTCAGAATGCCGCGATCCATCGCCCGCACGTTCATGCGCACCACGGAGCGGCCGGGTCCGTCCTCCGTGAACTCGAACGTGCTCAGGCTCCGTGGCAGTGGCACCGGCAGGCTGCGCCTGATCGGCGAGGTCTCGAGCGTCAGATAGTCGAACGGCCGCCAGTCGACGGCGCGATGGACCAAGGTGTAGGCGCCATGGTCGCAGTGGCTTTCCCACCCTACCCCGGCGCGGCCCGCGCTGTTCGGCCTGGCTTCGATCTCGCGCGCGTCGAGCTGCCAGCGCATGCGCATGCGCGGGTCGATGTGATACTCCCACGCGACGGCTCGCGGCACCGGCAGAGACGTCACCAGCGTGAGGTCGGCCTCTTCAGTCGCCACGAAGATGCGCGCCTCGCGGTGTCGGGCCACGGCTTGCGCGAGCTTGGCCACGCGGCCGCGCACCTCGCCGACATCGTCGTAGCGCTCGCTGTGCTCCGGCAGACCCAGCGTGCTGCTCGCGCGCGCCAGCACCGCGTCGGTCAGGAACGCATAGGCCTTCGTGCCGAAGACCTCGGCGACGCGGTTCTTCAACAGGCGGTGCACCACGATCACGTCGGGGCCGATCGGCTTGGGTCCGGTCGGCGTCTGTTGTTGGACATAGCTTCCGAGATGCGCGACGAACTTCAGGTCGAGCGCGCCGATGAGCGAGCAGGCCGAGCAGGTGCACGTCGTCGCGCGCCGCATCTCTTCCAGCCGGAGCTGAAAGTTGACGTAGCAGCCCTCGATCATGTCGAGCAGCCGCTCGGCGTCGGCAAAGGCCGCCGCCGGCGCGTAGGCGAACACGGCGTCGCCCTCGAGCTCCACGAAACGCAGCGGCTCGCCGAGCCGCTCGATCACGACCTGGGTCAGCTCGGCGACGATGCCGTGGGCGTGCTCGAGCTCCGTGCTCGTCAGGAACGAGGTGTAGCCCGAGATGTCGGCGAGGACGAGGAACCCCTGCTCACGCGCCCGCGTCACCGCCACGGCTTGAACGCGAGCCTTAGACCGCGGGCTTGCCCTGTACGACCACGCGCCCGCCGATCAGCGCGTCGATCTCGGCCTCGCCGTAGCCGAGCTCGCGGAGGATCTCGCTCGAGTGCTCGCCGAGCTCGGGCGGATAGCGCGGCGCGACCTTGGGGACGTTCTCGAGCCAGAGCGGGCTCGACACCGTGAGCGCGGCGCCCGCGCGCGGATCGTCCATCGGCACCAGCGCGCCGCTCGCGACCATCTGGGGATCGTCGCGCGCGTCCTCGACCTTGCCGACCTCGCCGAACGTCAGGCGGTGCCGGTTCAAGATCTCGCGCCACTCGGCCCACGGCCGCGCCGCGAAGACCTTGTCGAAGATCGGCACCAGCGCCCGGGCGTTCGCGCGGCGGGCCGGCGTGGTGGCGAAGCGCGGGTCGGTGGCGAGCTCGGGCCGCTCGAGGGCCTTCAACAGATGCGGCCAGTCGCGGTCGTCGTTCAGCACGTTCAGGAGGAACCAGCGGCCGTCGGCGCAACGATAGAGATTCGCGAGCGCCGTCGCCGGCTCCTCGCGCGGCGGCCGCGCCTCGACGCGCGCGCCGCAGAGCGCGGCCTGGATCTGGGTCGCGTTCCACCACAGACCGTTGGCGAGGAGCGAGGTCGACACCATCGTGCCGCGCCCGGTGCGATCACGCTGGTAGAGCGCGGTCATGATCGCGGCGAACAAGCTGACGCCGGTCGGATGATCGCCCATCCCCGGCAGTGAGCGCGCCGGCGGCGCGTCGGGCGACGGCTTGACGAGATCCATCAAGCCCGTGCGAGCCCAGAGCGCCGTCGCGTCGAACCCGGTGCGCGGCGCTTCTTCCCCGTGCTCGCCGTACGCGGTCATCGACGCGTAGATGAGCCGCGGGTTGAGCGGCGCCAGGTCGCTCCAGTTGATGCCGAGCCGCGTGCGCGACTCGAGCGGCGTGTTCGTCACGAACACGTCGGCTCGCTCGATCAGTCGATAGAGCACGGCGCGCCCGGCCGGCTGACGCAGGTCCAGCGCGAGCCCGCGCTTGGTGCGGTTGTCGACGATGTAGCGGTAGTTGTACGGGCTCTCGACGACGCCGGGACCGCCGGTGCGATGACGATACGGATCGCCGTCGGGCGGCTCGATCTTGATCACGTCGGCGCCGAGGTCCGCCATGATCGTCGTCGCCACCGGTCCGGCGATGAAGCTCGCGGAGTCGATGACGCGGATTCCCGAGAGAAGGAAATCGCTCATGATGTGGCCGGACTATAGCAGACGCGCCGGATCGAACGCCCGCAGATCGACCAAGGACGGCGCGCCGTCGGCGATGAGCTCGGCCAGCGCCAGGCCTGTCGCCGGCGCGTTCAGCATGCCCCACGGTCCGTGGCCCGTCGCGACGAACGCGCCCCGCAGGCCCGGCACGCGCCCGATCAGCGGCAGCCCGTCATCGGTAACGGGGCGATAGCACGCCTGGCGCCGCACGATGCGCGCCTCGGCGAGCGTGTTCGACACGCGGCCGGCAGCGCGGGCCAGCACAGCGCACGAGGCGTCGTTCACCTCGACCAGCTCCGGCGATTCGGGAAGCGGCGCGGGGTCGGCCATCCCACAGACGTAGACCTCGCCCTCCGGCCGCGGGAAGATCTCGGGCTCGAGCGCGCGGCCGTCGCTCGTGCGGTAGTCGACGAAGAGCGCGTGGGCCGGCACGTCGGGCGCGGCGAGCGTGACGCTATAGCCCTTGAGCCCGTAGATGTTGGGCAGCTGGAGCCGTCCGGCCAGCCGACCCGTCCACGGCCCCATCGCCAGGACGACGGCGTCGCCGTCGAGCGTCTGGCCGTCGGCGGTCACGACGCCAGCGACCGCGCCGTCGCGACGCCCGACGTCCTCGACCACGCCGATATGAAGCTTTGCCCCGTGTGCCCGCGCGCCGTCGATCAGCGCTTGAGTGAAGGGCGCAGGCGTCACCTGAGCGGTCGTCTCGGTGGAGCCGAGCGTAGCGGTGACGATTCCGGATCCGTCGAGCCAGCGAGGCGCGGCGACGCGATGGCCGCCGGTCAACGTGCCGCGCTCGCGCGCGGCGAGCATGAACGTGTCCATGCGCCGGTAGCCGTAGTCGGTCGCGAGTTCCTTGGCGAGCTCGGCGTGAAGCGCGAAGCTCGCGCGCGCCAGCGGCGCGAGCGCCGAGCCGTCGCACCAGTCGAGCGCGAGGAACCCGCCAGACTTCCCCGAGGCGGCGCAGGCCACGCCCGAGCGCTCGACGACCGTGACGGCGACACCGCGCCGCGCGAGAAAGTACGCGACCGACGCGCCGACGACGCCGGCCCCGCAGACGATGACGTGCCGAGGAGGGCTCACCCGGCGTATGCTACATCGACCCAAGGAGGTCTTCATGCACTACGGCGTCGTGATGTTTCCGACCGAGTACGCGATGGCACCGGACGAGCTCGCGAAGGCGCTCGAGGAGCGCGGCTTCGAGTCGGTGTGGTTTCCTGAGCACACGCACATTCCCGCGAACCGGCGCAGCCCCTGGCCGGGCGGCGGCGACCTGCCGCGCGACTACTGGTCGTCCTACGATCCGTTCGTGGCGCTGATGGCCGCCGGGGCGGTGACCAAGAAGCTCAAGCTCGGCACCGGCATCTGTCTGGTGATCGAGCGCGATCCGATCACGCTCGCCAAGGAAGTCGCGACGCTCGACCGGCTGACTGGGGGCCGCGTGCTCTTCGGCATTGGCGGCGGCTGGAACCAGGAAGAAATGGCCAACCACGGCACCGAGTGGAAGAGCCGCTGGCGGCTCCTGCGCGAGCGCACGCTCGCGATGAAGGAGATCTGGACCAAGAAAGAGGCCGAGTTCCACGGCGACTTCGTGAACTTCGACAAGATCTGGGCCGATCCCAAGCCGATCCAGAAGCCGCATCCGCCGATCCTCATCGGCGGCGACGGCGAGACCACGTTCGACCGCGTCGTCGAGTACGGCGACGGCTGGATGCCGATCATGCGCCCGAAGACGAATCCGGTCGAGAAGATCCCCCAGCTCCGCGAGCGCCTGAAGAAAGCGGGGCGCGACCCGAAGACGGCGCCGGTCTCGATCTTCTTCGCGCCGCCGAAGAAACAGGCTCTCGACGCGCTGGCGGCCGCCGGAGTCGAGCGCGCGATCTTCGGTGTGCCGTCCGAAGGCCGCGACGCGGTGTTGCCGCGGCTCGACGCCTTCGCGGCGGTGATGAAAGGCTGATCCGGAGCGCTACTCGGCGGCCATCCGGGCGAACTGTCGCTTCATCGCGTTCACGCCGGCCAGATAGCCCCGGACGTCGTGGTCGCCGCACTTCTGGCCCGGCGTGAGCTTGAATCCCCGGCGCGCGTACGCGTCGCCCGGCCCGCCGCCGCACAGATGAATGATCGCGGCCAGATCCTGCTTCTGCTGCAAGTTGGCGGCGGGGACGCGCTGGCGTACCAGGGTGCTCGCCACGCTGCGATCCAGGAGCGCGGACGTCATCTCGACG